>Ga0210077_1000072_pt1 | contig 57889 bp, 59 predicted proteins | sample RushMan_CattailN_5_FD_185556 | JGI IMG/M metagenome (GOLD analysis project Ga0210077, IMG submission 185556) | Wetland microbial communities from San Francisco Bay, California, USA, that impact long-term carbon sequestration -... | ecosystem: Environmental > Aquatic > Marine > Wetlands ...
TCGCTTGTTAATCCAGCAGAAATCCGGCGTTGTCGATTTTAGCACGATGGTTTTCTGCGTCACCATGTTGCGCGTTAATCCTGCTGCGCTTAGGGCTTTGAAGACTTCTATTTCGGCTTTGCTGACTTTCGGGTGCATGCGACTCTTGAAGCTCAATCTGGACACTCCAACGGTTTCCTGAAGATTGGCTTTCATCCTTAATAACTTAAATGATTGGCGATTGACACATCAAAAGCGCTGCTGGTTGAGGCGTTTCCAAAAATTTACAGCTTGGCGGATTGTTCCAGTCAGCAGGACGCGACTAAAATTTGGGTTCCCTTCAGGTTTTCAGAGGAATGGGGTTCGCGTCTTGTTCGGCTGGTGAATCCGCCAAGTGTTGGTGTATCTCCTGATGGCTACCTCGGCGTTATCAACTACGGGTTTTCTAGTATAAAATAACTTGTGACTGTTGACACGCAACAACAAAACAGCGACAAAAAAAGAAAGGGAGAAGTGTGGATGGTTTACCTCATTCGATATTCTTTGATGGGTGTTGTGGGCATGGTGTGGGTTTCCATCACGCCTTCCATGGGGCGGATTTTGTCTCCAACGAAGTGCAGGGCGTTTTCGTTGCTGTCTGCTTCAAACCATACGGCTATGTCCCAGTCTCCGAACACGTTGTAAGACGCGTTGATTCTGACACCTTCGATTGGTCTGTCGGACAGTTTGTTGAGTGCGTCGAAGAAGCTCATTGTGTTTGAGGGGTTTAGTTTAATCAGAACCAGATATTTCTGCATGGATTTTTCCATTTTGAAGCCTCAAAAATTCTAGCGAAAACGTGGCTTTAAACGTGTGTGACTGTTGCCTCACAGCAACACAATGGACTAGTCTGCTTGGAGATAGGTGAGGGCGTGCTTTATTCCGGCTTGGCACTGGCGGCATTTCTGCATGAACTCTTCCATACTCAGGGGACCGTGAACGTCGCACACCACTTTTTGGCGTGCGTCGTATTTGAAGCAGCAAGAGGGGTAGTGTTCGGATTCTTTGAACGCTTCCTTGATTATGGAGAGTTGTGCGGCTATGTTGCTTGCGGCTTCTTCGTCTGGTTCGGTGCCTATGCTGGATAGTTTGTTTAGCACGTGGTCTAGTCTTCTGCGTATGCTTGTCAGTGTTGTTCCCCTTGATATAAAGTCCATGGGCGTTTTCAGGTATATAGGCGTTCTGCATTGAACGATAGAAAGTTAAAGGTGAAAGGTTGCAGATGCGCCAAGTGGAGAACACTCGGCTTTATGGCTGGAACTGACGTGTGAAAAAAAGATTATAGCCCCCTTATATAACCTATGAGAGGTGTGCACAATTTTAAATCTAGCAACAGCGCTACTATCTTCATGGAAGCCTGGAAAGTCGTCAGGCTCATCGTCAACAAAGCGGTCGTCCCAACCGAGCCGAAGAGACGCGGAAACCCAGGCTATGGACAACTCAAAGCAGTCAGAATTTTAGTCTACTCCAGACTCAAAGGCCTACTCAACGACACCAGAATAGCAGAGCACCTGAAAAGGCATCCGCAAGACGCCAAGACACTTGGGTTAACCAATGTGCCGAATAGAACCACCGTCGGAAGATGGTGGAGACGCTACCTTACCCTTCTAGAAGAGACGCTGAAGAACACGGCAAACATGATCAGGCTGATGATGCCCACAACTCATCTTATCGCTGACTCCACACCGTTGATTGATCTCTACGACATGGAAGCCAGATGCGGTGTCACCAGCAGAGGACGCTTCAAAGGGTTCAAAGTTCAAGTCATTGTAAACCAAGCTGGCTTGCCGCTGAAGGGCTTCTTGACCACTGGCAACCGCTACGACTCGCCATTTCTTCCCAAACTCATCGAGGACCTGGAAGCAGAATATGTCTTAGCCGATGCAGGCTACAATTCTAAGCGGAACTTTAAGGCGGTCAGGGATATGGGTGCTGAACCTATCATCGCGGATAATCCCCGGCAAAGAGGAAAAGCACGCAAATTTGAGTGCTGTGAGCTTCTGAAACGGAAACGCTACGTTGTGGAGCAATTCAATGGGCACTTCAAGGACAATGTTCTGCGGCGATGCTGGCTTAGGCCAAGGGGTTTGGTCAAGAAGGCTGCGATGGTGACTGCGGGACTCATAAGCGTGGATGCTAACGCGATTGAAGCTTTGTTTGAGGGTGATGTGAGCTTGAAAACGGTGAGCAGGTATTGGGACTAGCCCAGTTGCTAGTCGGTTATGGAGCCTGCGAGACACCCAACCAATGGTGTAGACGGGCGTGATCCCAAACCGCTCGAAGATATCTCAGCGGGTAAACTATAAAAAATGAATTGTGCACACCTCTCAACCTATAAATAGCTCTGGCATCTCGGCGAGTGTGGTTTTGTGGCTTGGTGGTTCAAGCAGTTTTTTGCTGGCGATGGAAAACGTTATAATTGCTTAGTTACGAATAGTGAAGCTAATATCTGCAGTCACTCTGGACTTTAAGGAGAATTGGGGAATTTGGCGAAATCGTGGCACACTGGAAAAACTGAAGAAGTCATGCAGGAATTAGACGTGACTTCCAAAGGTTTGACCACACAGGAAGCTCAAGAGAGGTTACAGAAGTACGGTCACAACGAGCTTGTCGCGAAGAAGCGTCGAACCGCGCTCCACATGTTCCTCGACGAGTTCAAAGACATCTTCATCCTCCTCCTGATTGCAGCAGTCATATTCTCCGCCATAATCGGCTATTACGAGCTCTTAATCGGAGCCGCCGACCAGGTGCTGGAGGCTTTCGCCGACGTGATTATCATAGGCGCCATCGTCATCATGGTGGCAATAACCGGGTTCGTGCAGGAATACCGCGCGTCAAAAGCGCTGGAAGCCATGAAGAAGCTCACAGCGCCCAAAGCCCACGTCATCCGCGACGGCATAGAAGTCGTCATACCCGCCAAGGAAATCGTACCCGGAGACATACTTGTCTTAGAGTCAGGCGACCAAGTTCCCGCAGACGCACGGGTCATAGAAGCCATCGAGCTGAAAACAATAGAGTCAGTTTTAACCGGCGAATCCACCCCGGTGAACAAAGACGTTCACGCCCTAAGCGAGGAAACTCCGATTTCTGAAAGGCGCAACATGTTGTTCACAGCCACCCACGTAGTATATGGGCGAGGCAAAGCCTTGGTGACGGCAACTGGAATGGGCACAGAGTTCGGCAAAATAGCTGAAATGGTTCAAACTGCCGAGGAGGAAAGCACGCCGTTGCAGCGGAAACTTAACAGTTTCGCGAGCAAAATCGCCAAGGTCGTCATAGCCGTCGTCGTAATTATCTTCGCCTTAGAAGCCTTCGAAGCAGTCACTCAGGGTTTCCAGGTGCAAGCATTCATAGACGCGTTCTTATCCGCCATTGCCCTCGCGATTTCCGCGGTTCCAGAAGGTCTGCCCGCCATAGTCACGGTGGCTTTGGCTCTGGGCGCCAGAGAGTTCGCAAGACGCAACGCTATAGTCCGCAAGTTATCATCCGCCGAAAGCTTGGGCGCGGTCACGGTGATATGCTCGGACAAGACGGGCACCATCACGAAGGGTGAGATGACGGTTCGCCAACTGTACGCAGATGACAAGTTTGTTGAAGTCACGGGCGTGGGCTATGAGCCGACTGGAGAGTTTAAACTGGGCGGCGAAGTCACCAAACCAGGCAAAGACGCTGAGCTTCTCTTGAAAATTGGCACCTTGTGTAACAACGCTCAACTGCGGAAGAAAGAAAAAGACAGCGGCTGGGAGATTTTCGGCGACCCAACCGAAGGCGCGCTCATTGTAACAGCTGCCAAGGCAGGGCTTTCAAAAGCCGGGCTGGAAGAAGAATTTCCGCGTGTTCGCGAGATACCGTTCACTTCCGAAAGAAAACGCATGTCCACGGTGCACAAAACTCCGCAGGGCGAAATGTATGCTTACGTGAAGGGTGCACCTGAAACAATCCTTGAACGCTCCACACACATTCTTGAAAAGGGCAAAGAGGAAAAACTAACCCCCAACCATAAAAAGAAGGTGCTGCAAGCTAACGAGCAGCTTGCAGGAAACGCCCTCCGCGTTCTCGCCATGGCCTACAAGCGGCTGCCTTCAGCAGTGGAAGAATATGACGATGAAGCCATAGAGGAAGGCTTAGTATTCGTAGGTTTAGAGGGCATGATAGACCCGCCGCGGCAAGAAGCCATCCAAGCCAACAAGACCTGCCAGAAAGCTGGAATAAAAACGGTGATGATAACCGGCGACCACAAACTCACCGCAGTCGCCGTGGCGAAGGAAGTTGGAATCTTCAAAGAAGGCAACATGGTTCTAACCGGAAATGAACTGGACAAGCTGGATGACGCGGAGTTTGAGCGGGAAGTCGAGAAAGTCAGCGTCTACGCCAGGGTGTCGCCTGAGCACAAGCTGAAAATCGTTAACGCTTGGAAGAAAATGGGTCACATTGTAGCCATGACTGGCGACGGCGTCAACGACGCGCCCGCAGTTAAAGCCTCCGACGTGGGCGTTTCAATGGGGATAACAGGCACAGACGTCACCAAAGAATCCTCAGACCTGGTGCTCACCGATGACAACTTTGCTACCATAGTCAAAGCCGTGGAGGAAGGCAGGGTTATTTACGATAACATCCGCAAGTACGCCCGGTTCCTTATTGCCTGTAACTTCGACGAGCTTCTCGTCATAGGCTCATTCGCACTTCTCGGCGGCGTGTTCGGACCCGAACTCTTTCCGCTACCGTTGTTGCCGGCGATGATACTTTGGATAAACTTAGTCACCGACGGTGCTCCAGCCGTTGCGCTGGCAACCGACCCGCCAGACGTGGACGTCATGGACCGTCCGCCCCGAAAGCCGAATGAGGGCATACTGCACGGCATGGGCAGGTTCATCCTATTGTCGTTCCTGCTTCAGGCAGTCGGCACCATATTGGTGTTTAGCTTGGAATACTACGTGTTTCCGGGAACATGGATGTCTGACGCAGCGGTTAACTGGCAGACTCTCGCTGTGTCCGATCCGATGCGCGAGGTTTACCGGGAGATAGCCTACACTGAAGCCATAACGGTTGCCTTCATCCAAGCCGCCATGTTCGAGCTGTTCGTGGTATGGAACTGCCGCTCAGAAAAACGCAGCGTCTGGAGAATGGGCAAAGACGCGTTGAAGAACAAGTTTTTCGTAGTCGCGGAGATAGTGGCTATAGTGGCGACGCTTGGAATAACCTACATTCCCATCACGCAACAGTTGTTCCACCTGACGGCTTTGACTCCCATAGACTTGGCGTACGTGTTAGGCGTCGCCGCGCTGGGGCTGGTTGTGCTGCCGGAGTTTACGATGAACAGAAAAATCTGGAAATGGGGCTAAACGCACAGAAAAGCTAATATGCGAAGGTGCTGGTCAACAAAAGCAATTCCCGTACAAACGATGTGAAAAAATGACTGAGAAACTGGCAAATCCCGCCCCGCTCGGGCTGCTCGGCTTCGGGCTTACAACCGTACTGCTGAACTTGCATAACGCTGGCTTATACGGGCTGAACAGCATGGTTCTCGCCATGGGCTTAGCTTACGGCGGACTCGCACAGGTAATCGTGGGGATTATGGAGTACAGGAAGGGCAACACTTTCGGCACAGTCGCCTTCACTTCTTACGGGCTTTTCTGGTGGTCTCTCGTAGCGCTGATAGTTCTTCCAAACATGCCCTTCTTCGGAAGCGTCTTGACCGCTGACGCAAACGCCATGGCAGCGTACTTCATAATTTGGGGAATATTCACGTTCGCAATGTTCTTCGGCACCCTCAAAGCGAACCGTGCCCTGCAATTCGTGTTCATGAGCTTAGCCATACTGTTCTTCATGCTGACAATACGAGAGTTAACGGGCAATCCCGTGCTCTTCGGAGACGTAACATTCAACACCATCACGGGCATCGAAGGCGTCATCTGCGGCTTCAGCGCCGTATACCTTGCCATCGCGGAAGTGCTGAACGAATCCCACGGAAGAACAGTGCTGCCAATCTGCCCCACAAGCTAAAAACTCTTCAATTCTTTTTCTATTCTTCAAGAAATCGCTGAAAAACTTTATATTCTCTGAATTAAACTGTTCCCCGAACAATATTAGTGGTAGGAATAAAATAATGTCTGAAACAAGCTTGCCGTTTAACGAAAAATATTATCCAAGTAACGAAAAAATCTCCAGTGGAGAAAAACGAAAACAAGAATGGGAAAAATCCCTCAACAACCCCGAAGAATTCTGGTCTGAAAAAGCAAAAGCCATCGACTGGTTCAAACCCTTCGATAAGGTGCTGGACGACTCCGACGCGCCATTCTACAAGTGGTTCCCCGGCGCAGAACTCAACATAAGCTACAACACGCTGGACAGGCACGTGAAGACCCAGCGCAAAAACAAGCTCGCCTACATATGGGAAGGCGAAATGGGCGAAATCCGAACCTACACCTTCTACCAGCTTTACAGGGAAGTCAACAAGCTCGCCAAAGTCTTCCAAAACCTCGGGCTCAAAAAAGGAGACCGTGTAGCAGTCTACCTCCCCGTAATCCCCGAGTTACCCATCACGCTTCTCGCGTCCGCACGCATAGGCGGAATCCACGCAGTAGTCTTCTCAGGCTTCAGCGCCGAAGCACTCGCAGACCGCATAAACGACAGCGGAGCAAAAATCCTCGTAACCGCCGACGGTTCCTACAGACGAGGCAAAACCATAGCCATCAAAGACAACGCAGACAAGGCACTGCAGAACACGCCAAGCGTCGAAAAAGTCATCGTGGTCAAGCGGACAGGGCAGCCAGTTCAGATAAAGGAAGGACGCGACATCTGGTACGACGACGCGCTCGCAGAGGCAGGAGCCAACGCTTACGTAGAGCCTGAGCACATGCAAGCCACCGACCCGCTCTTCATCCTTTACACTTCAGGCACCACGGGCAAACCCAAAGGAGTCCAACACGGCACAGGCGGCTACCTCGTCTGGGCGTACTGGACGCTTAAATGGGCTTTCAACCCTGGCGAGGAGGACATTTACTGGTGCACCGCCGACATCGGCTGGATTACAGGACACACGTACAACGTTTACTCGCCCTTATCCGTGGGCGTAACCTCACTGCTTTTTGAGGGAACTCCCGATTTTCCCGCGCAGGACCGCTGGTGGGGCATAATCGAAAGGCACGGCGTCACCATACTCTACTCCACGCCGACGGCGGTCAGGATGTTCATGAAGTTCGGCGAAGACTGGATAAACAAACACGACCTCAGCACCCTCCGCATACTCGGCACAGTCGGCGAACCCATAAACCCCGAAGCGTGGAAATGGTTCTACCGCGTGATTGGGAAAGAGAAGCTCGCAATAATCGACACTTGGTGGCAAACAGAAACAGGCGGCTACATGATTGCGCCGCTGTCAGGAATCGAGTTGACTCCGCTGAAACCAGGCTCAGCCACATTCCCGTTGCCCAGCGTCAAAGCAGTAGTCTACGACGACAAAGGACATCCCGCACCAGAAGGAACCAAAGGCTTCCTCGTCATAAAATCGCCTTGGCCGGGCATGCTGCAAACCCTCTGGAAAGACCCTGAAAGGTTCAAGCAAACATACTACGGAAGATGGCCCGGCACATACTACACAGGCGACTACGCCGTCCAAGACCCTGAAGGATACTTCTGGCTCCTTGGAAGGGCTGATGAAGTGCTGAAAGTTGCGGGACACCGCATCGGCACCGTCGAGCTTGAAAGCGCATTGGTCTCGCACCCCGCCGTTTCAGAAGCAGCAGTCATGGGCAAAGAAGACGCGGTTAAAGGCGAAGTCCCAGTCGCGTTCGTAGTGCTACGAAGCGGCTTCCAACCGTCAGACGAGCTCCGCGCGGAACTCATAAAGCACATCCGAAATACAATCGGTCCAATCGCCACGCCAGACGCCATCGTCATGGTCAACAAGCTGCCCAAGACACGCAGCGGAAAAATCATGCGCAGAATACTCAAAGCCGTAATAGTCGGAGCACCAATCGGCGACATATCCACGATAGAAGACGAGGCTTCGGTGGAAGACATCAAAGCCACATACGAAGAGCTGCGCAAACACTTCGCAAAATAAACCCTTTTCCATTTTTCTTTTTTTCAGGCCGAAATTAAGCGTTAAAATAATTTTTAGTGTGTTTCAAAATAAAGGAAAAGTGGGGAATAGTTTTGGCATCCGTGGTTAGACCATGAGTCCGCCGCCGCCACCTAACATTGCTAAGCCTAAGCCAAGTATCAATGCGATTATTATGATTATCACTAGCCAAACAATTGCCGCCACAATTGCTATCGCAAGCGCTCTTAGCCATCCGGTATCGAAAAAGTGCTTCACTAACCCAAGCCAGATGAGCAGCAGTATGATTGTCACAATGATTCCTTGCTGGAAAAGATACTGAAAAACAGCGCCAATTACGGTTCCAAGCACCACAATCCAGAGTGCATCGGTGAACTTTGCTTTGTTACTGCCTGCCAAGAGTCTTCCTGAGATCCAAAGTACCGGCGCCAACACTAAAATGTTCACGATTATGCTCCATAACAAGTTCACTATAGCCAAATCTAGATTTATCATCCAATAATCACTTCTTGTTCTTTACTATATTCGCGTGCATTTCAGTTTAAAACCTTTCTCCATCCCTGAAACGGAACTGCGGAGTACTAAACGCTCAGGCTTGAATTTACGGTCCTATAAACCAAATCTGCCTTTTTTAGCCTTAACATCCTGATTGAACTCTTCTGCCAACTGCTCCAACAGCGCCCGCTGTTTAGATGTCAATTTCTCGGGAACAGAGATGGCAACACGCACCAGCAAGTCGCCTTTTCCGTAGCCCCTGAACCTGGGCATGCCTTTTCCCCTCAAACGTATAGTCTCGCCTGCCTGCGTTGCAGGCTTAATCTTCACCATCGCTGACCCATCCAGCGTAGGCACGGAAACTTCTGCGCCGAGCGCCGCCTGAGGATAACCGATAACCAACACGTGCCAGAGGTCGTCGCCTTCCCGCATAAACTGCTCATGCCGCTTTATGTGCATGAGAACGTAGAGGTCGCCGGGTTCCCCGCCGTTGGGCGCCGCTTCGCCTTCTCCGCGAAGCCTAAGCTGGTACCCCTCGTCTATGCCAACTGGAACGTTCACGCTTATTTTTCTCCGCATCCTGACCAGCCCAGAGCCGCGGCAGTTGGGGCACGGAGAATCGATTAGTACGCCTTTTCCCCTGCACTGTGGGCACGGCGTGACCTGCATGAAAGTGGCGAAGCTGCTTCGGCGCATCTGACGAATTCTGCCTGAGCCGCCGCACTTAGGACACGTTGTGGGTGACGTGCCGGGCGCCGCGCCTGAACCGCCGCAGACTTCGCATTTCTCTGTCCTCGGTATCTCGATTTCTTTTTCGGTGCCTGTGGCTGCTTCTTCAAGGGTTATTTCTAGGTCGTAGACGAGGTCTTGTCCTCTGTTGATTCTTTCGCCGAAGCCTCCTCCGAAGCCGCCGCCGAAGATGGTTCTGAAAATGTCGCCGAAACTGCCGAAGCCTATGTCGCGGAATATGGATTCGAAGTCTGCGCCGCGGAAAATGTCTTCCGGCGAGTAGCGCTGGTCAAAACCCGCGTGTCCCAACGTGTCGTATTGCTGCCGTTTCTGGTCGTCTGACAACACGGCGTAGGCTTCAGAGATTTCCTTGAATTTCTCCTCTGCTTCGGGCGCCTTGTTCCTGTCAGGATGGTACTGCATGGCTAGTTTTCTGTAGGCGTCTTTGATTTCGTCTTTAGAAGCGTTCTTGGAGACGCCGAGAACCTCGTAGTAATCCCGTTTTTCAGCCATGCACTTTACCGCTACAACCGAAATGCAACTACTTAATCAAAACTGTTTCGGCTGTCACTTCACTTTGTAATCTTCCGAATCCACAACTTTCTCGCCGCCAGCGCCCGGTTCACCCGAAGGCGGTGGTTGCTGGCTTTGCTGCGCGCCTGCCTGCGCCTGCTGCTGCTTCGCCTGCTCAGCCGCTGCCTGCTGGTAAATCACGGTGCCGACTTCCTGCAAGACCTTTTGCAGCTCCTCAGTTTTTGTTTTGACCTCTGCCATGTTGCTGGCTGCTAACGCGTCTTTAAGCGCCGCGACTGCCGCGTCGATTTTGCCGTTCTGCTCCTGCGTCAGCTTGTCCGCCAAGTCCTTCTTGGTTCGCTCCGCGGTGTAGACGAGGCTGTCCGCGTTGTTCCGCAACTCGGCTTCTTCGCGTTTCTTCTTGTCCTGCTCGGAGAACTGCTCGGATTCCTTGACCATGCGCTCCTTCTCCTCCTTCGAAAGCTTTGTGGACGCCGTTATGGTTATTTTCGCCTGTTTTCCGGTGCCGAGGTCTTTGGCGGTCACGTTAAGTATGCCGTTGGCGTCTATGTCGAAAGTGACTTCTATCTGCGGCACACCTCTCGGCGCAGGCGGCAAATCTACGAGGTTGAAGGTGCCGAGGGACACGTTGTCCGATGCCATGGCGCGTTCGCCCTGAAGCACGTGGATGGTGACGGCTGTCTGGAAGTCCGCTGCCGTCGTGAACACCTGCGTTCTCTTCGTAGGAATCGTCGTGTTCTTATCAATTATCCGCGTGAAAACGCCGCCCAGGGTTTCCACACCAAGCGACAAGGGCGTAACATCCAGCAGAAGCAGGTCTGTCACTTCGCCCGTTATGACTGCTGCCTGTATAGCTGCGCCTATGGCGACGCACTCCATGGGGTCTAAACCGCGTTCAGGCGCCTTACCCAGAATCTGTTCCACGAAACGCTGCACGAGGGGCATGCGGGTCATGCCGCCGATGAGGATAATCTTATCAATTCCCTGCGGAGTCAGCTTGGCGTCCTCAAGCGCTTTCAGAATGGTTCGCTCGGTTTTCTGGACGATGGGCTGCGCCAGCGACTCAAGCTTCGTCCGCGTCAACGAAAGATGCAGGTGTTGAGGTCCCGCACCTGTAGAGGTCAAGAAGGGCAGGTCGATGTCCGTAGTCATCAACGTGGTAAGTTCTATCTTGGCTTTCTCCGAAGCCTCCTTCAAACGGGACATAGCCATCTTATCGCCTGTGACATCCACGCCTGTCTGCCGCTTAAACTCCTCAACCACATAATTCATCACCGCGTTATCCACGTCGGTGCCACCCAACTGTGTGTCGCCGCTGGTGCTGAGCACCTGGAAGACTCCTTTACCGAAGTCCATCAACGTGACGTCGTGGGTTCCGCCGCCGAAACTGAACACCAAGATTTTCATCTCATGCTCAAGCTTATCAATGCCGTAAGCCAGGCACGCGGCTGTAGGCTCGTTGATTATGCGCATAACTTCGAAGCCTGCGATTTCGCCGGCGTCTTTGGTGGCTTGGCGCTGGTTGTCGTCGAAGTGGGCTGGAACCGTAATGACAGCCTTGCGTATCGGGGTGCCCAAGTAGGTTTCGGCATCTTTCTTGATTTTTTGCAGAATAAACGCGGATATCTGCTGGGGCGTGTACGTTTTCCCATGCACGTTTACGGTGTAGTTGGTTCCCATTTTTCGTTTAATTTCAAAAATTGTTCCTTCCGGATTCGTGGTCGCTTGGCGCTTTGCAGACTCGCCGATTAATAGTTGGCCATCTTTCGTGAAGGCGACGACTGATGGAAACATTTTTCCAGCCATGGTTGGGCCTTCAGCGCTCGGTATAACGGTTGAGCGTCCGCCTTCGTAGATGGCGGCTGCCGAATTTGTGGTTCCCAGGTCTATGCCAAGGACTTTTTCGCCTGATTTTACATTACTCATTTTTGTTGTTCTCCTCTTGTGACTTTGAAGGTTTAACGGAGACCTTGACGATGCTGGGTCTAATCACCCTGTCCTTCATCATGTAGCCTTTTCTTACTTCTTCGACTACGACGCATTCGTCAACGTCATCGCGTTCTATTGCGGCAACAGCATTATGGCGTGAAGGGTCAAAAACTTTTCCCTCACTTTCAATAGGAGTGACGCCTTCTTGCTCAAGAACCTTTCTGAGCTTTTTAAGAGTCATCTGCACGCCTTCAACGAGCACCTTCGCGTCCGCAGGCTGACTATTCTTAAGCGCCAGCTCCAACTCGTCCACAACCTCCAACAACTTGATGATTAAGCCTTCCGTGCAGTGGTTCTTGACCTGCTCCATTTGGCGGTCGAACCGCTTTGTCAAGTTCTCAAAGTCCGCCTGCAGGTACTTTAGCCGTGTGAGGTATTCTTCTGAACGCTTCTTCTCCGCTTCCAAAAGTTTTTCGAGGTTTGGCGCTTGTTCTTTTTGTTCTTCGCTCATTGAAGCTCCTGTCCTTTATCGGATTACTGTTCTTGTGCAAGATTAAAATATACATTTCGCCCTTCAAAAACACGCGTTAATGTTAGCGTACCGCATGTTACTTGACTTTTTCAAGTCGCAAAGTGTTCAAAAGCAGCAGCATAGTGACGCCGTCATCACCCGAAGCCACCGTAAACCACAAAGGCGTTAACCCCATCAGCCCCAACGCGCCAAGAATCAACTTAACCACCAGAGACGCGGCAATGTTCTGTTTCGCTATGCCCATCGTTTTCCCGCTCAGCTTCACCAAATACGGCACCTGTGCAAGCTCATCCTTAACCAGCACCACATCCGCCGACTCCAACGCGACATCCACGCCTGCCGCGCCCATCGCGATACCCACGTCTGACGCGGCAAGCGCTGGAGCATCGTTGACACCGTCGCCGACCATAACCACCAAGCCGTCTTTGCCCTTCATGCCCTCCACAAGCCTCAGCTTGTCCTCGGGGAAAAGCTCCGAGTGCACCTCGTCAATGTTAAGGGTCTGCGCGGTCTCCTTCGCGATTTCCGCTCTGTCACCAGTCAGCATGGCGGTTTTGACTCCGCTTTCCCTCAACGACTTCACGGCTCTCAAGGCGTCCTCTCTGACCTCGTCCACAACGCAGACAGATGCCAATCCTGCTTTGCCCACGGACACGCAGACAGCCGTGTGGATGTCGCTTTCGCTGATTTCGTAAGCCTGTTTGCAGTCGCAGCCGAATTCCTCCATCAGCTCCGGGTTGCCCACAGCCACGAAGTTGCCGTCCACGTAGCCTATGATGCCTTTGCCTGGAACCTCCGTCACGTCTGTTACCTTAAGCTTGGTGAGGTCTATGCCTGCTTCTGCGGCTCTTCGGACGATGGCTTGCGCCACGGGGTGGTTGGAGTACTGGTCCAGCGCGGCGGCGTAAGCTAAGGCTTCTTCCACGGTTTTCTCTACGGGGCGGACTTCGTGGACTATTGGTCTGCCCAGCGTGAGCGTGCCTGTCTTGTCAAATACTACGGTTTTGACGCGGGCGAGTTTTTCAACGTAGATTCCGCCTTTGATTATTACGCCTCTTCTGGCGGCTATTGTCACGGCGACAAAGATTGTGGCGGGAACAGAGATTATGAACGCGCTTGGGCAGGAAACCACGAGAAGTATGAGCGAGCGGTACAGCCACGTCTGGAACGTTTCACCTGTCAGCTGCGGCAGGGCGGCTGCGGTGAAAACTGCGAGCCCAATGACGATGGGCACGTAAACTTTGGCGAACCTGTCCACGAGTTTTTCTATGGACGCCTTTCTCTTCCCAGACTCAACCACGAGCTTCACGATTTTTGAGACAAGCGTCTCATCAGACTTTTTCGTCACGACGATTTTCAGCACGCCACTGGTGTTCATTGTGCCAGCGTAGACGCAGTCGTTCACCGTTTTCAGAACTGGCTCCGACTCGCCTGTGACGAGTGCTTGGTCAACCTGTGCATATCCTTCAACTATGTTGCCGTCCAGCGGGATTCTTTCTCCCGGCTTCACCAGAATCACCGAGTTCACTTCGACCTCGTTCACGTTCACGGTTTTTTCTGTGCCATCGGTTAGGATTCGCGCTTGGTCGGGCATGAACTTTGAAAGCTTCTCGACTGTGCGGCGTGCTCTGTCTTCGATGTAACCTTCAAAGTATTCAGCCAGTGAGTAGAGAAAGAGCACGGTGGCGGCTTCAAAAAGGTAGCCCAGATACAAGGCGCCTAGCGCGGCGACAGACATGAGAAACTCCACCGAGAACCTTCGCTTAACGAAGAGTTCCTTTAGTCCGATAACGCCGATGTAGACGGCTGCTGCGATTACGGCGACGTAGTATATGATGTCGGCTGCCGTTGCGGGCACGTTCAGGATGGGTATGGTGAAGCCAAGTGGGACGCCGTTGGCGAGCAGAGTGAGCAAGCCGGCTGTGAGGATGGTTGCGCCGAGTGTGGCGGCGAGCAGAATCATGATTCTTCTATTTCTTTCTTCTTCCGTTCTGGCTTCGGGTTTCTCTTCGCAGGTCAATTTTCTCATCTAGCTGTGGGTGGAGTGGTGATATTAAGATAGTGCTGTGCGCTGGTGCAGTGGGGAAAAAATGGTGTGGATGGGTGTTTATGGGGGCATGAATTGTTTGTAGACTGGGTGCCCTTTGAAGCGAAGTGTTGTTTCGGATTTTTCCACGGTTCCGCTCGGCAGCCGCATGCAAATGGAGTGTACGACTGCGCCGTTTGGAATTAGGCGTACGCCGTCTAGCAGTTCGCCTTTTGTGACGCCTGACGCGGCGAATACGAGTTCGTTGCCTTTTGCGAGTTCGTCTTGGTTGTAGGTTTTTTCTACGTCAACTCCGACTTTTTCGAGGCGGTCTAGGCGTTTGGGGTCGTCTTTTTTGTCTTTCCAGACTTTGGCAAGCATGGTTCCGCCGAGGCATTTTACGGCTGTGGCGGCGATTGTGGCTTCGGGTCCTGCGCCTGCGCCGAGGAGGAGGTCAACGCCTGAGTTGGGGATGCAGCTGACGACTGCGGCGGCGATGTCGCCGTCTGGGATGAGTATGATGCGTACTCCGAGTTTTCTGAGGGTGGTGAGCATTTGGTTGTGGCGTTCGCGGTCGAGCATGATGACGGTGAAGTTTCCAAGGGGGACGTTTTTGTGTTTGGCGATTGCGCGGACGATTTCTTCTATGGTCATGTCTGCGTTGATTTTTCCGAGGCTGTGGTTGCTGGTGGCGATTTTGAAGTAGTAGCCGTCGTCGGGGAGGACTTGGAAGCATCCTGCGGGTGCGCATGCGAGGGCGCTGATGGCGTCTTTTCTGCCTTTGCTGGCTGCGGTGGTGCCGTCGACTGGGTCGATGACGAATTCGACTTTGGGTCCTTTGCCGGTGCCGACTTTTTCGCGGTATGCGAAGCTTGGGGCGTTGTCTTTGGGTCCTTCGCAGCAGATGACTTCGCCTTCGATGTCGGTTTGGTGGAGGACTGCGCGGCTGAATTCTACGGCTTTGGCGTCGACTAGGTCGCAGTTTCCTTGTCCGATGTGGAGGGCTGCGCCGACTGCGGCTGCGATTGTGATGCGTGTAAGTGAAGGTGCTAATGCTCTAAGAGTGACCATGTGTTCATTTTCTCCGTGTTACATGTACGTGGTTATTGTGGTGTTCGGCTAATTAAAATGTGTGGATGTGTTTCAGACGCGTCAGTCGCTGTTGTCGGATTGGGCTTGCTGGTGTACTTCAAGAAACGTAAGCATTAAGCTGAAGCCGTGCACGGAGCGCCTGCATTTCCTTTATTTTGAAGGGCTGGAAGTTTTCGGCGTGGTTGCGAGTGTAGTTGCGGAATAAATCATATTAGGGTTAACAGCGTAATATGGAGATTAACAGGTTGCCGAATGCGTGTCTGAATGCACCGTACCCACTACCCAGAAAAGAATGGACTCCCTAACTCTTGCGGTACTGGCGATAATCGCAATTGCCATAGTCGTAGGCACCACAATTGTTGTAGGCAACAAAAATCTTGGAAGCCTGTTCCAGCCTGGAGGAGTCACCTATGTGCCAGGAGGAACGGTCTACGAGGTAATCTACATCCTGCTCACCGTGGGAACCGACGTTCTCTACCTGCTAGGTGCGCTGGTAGTAACCTTCGGCGCCCTAATAGTGACAGTCAGATTCATCAAATGCAAGCTGAGGGACCCATACAAGCCCTCCTGCGTTACCCGTTTCCTCTCGGGATACTTGACGCTGAGCCTTGAATTCTTCATAGGTGCCGAAATCATAAAAACCACAACCACACGCACATGGGAGGAATTTTCCGTGCTTATCCTCATCATCCTCAGCAGAGGTCTCTTCAGCCTGATTCTGTACTTGGAAAGAAGGTGGCACGGCGGGGAAGAAACAGAATAGCCATGCCTCACCCAGTTTTCACGAAACCCGCCCCGTATTCGGCTCCACATCCATCAGTCATACATGGTTTGATGGTTAAGATTTAAATCTCTGTACCTTCCTTCTAAAAGACTAGTTCGGAATAGAGGGAAGCGAACAAACACGGAGAATAAAACGGGAGTCAAGGCTGGCGGGGGAACAGAACCCTTTTTAGACAAGTTGCATGCCATTCCCGATAATTGTGGATGTCCTTGCAGTTTTTTAGACGATATCCTTATATATGTTCATGCAGAATCCACTGTTCATAACAAACGTCAAAATTATTGCAAAAGTACTCGTGAGGCAGCTTCCATGATTGAAACCGCGGCGGAGGAAGGGAGAAGAAGCAAATATGATACTTGAAGCAACAATAGCGTTCATACTCATACTCGCAACCACCGCAATAATCTATGCCCTCGGACGCCGCGTCTCACCCAAACCCGTCCAAAGCGAAGGCGAAAAAGCATCATACGCATGCGGCGAACGCGCCAACTTCCACGGGCTCAAAGTCAATGTAAGCCTGTACAAGTTTCTCATCTACTTCGTGATATTCGACTCCGCCGTCCTACTGCTCGCGTTCGCAGCCTTCATGACCACCGGAACCAACGCGCTAATCGTGATACTGTACCTCTTCATGTTGCTCGCGTCAAGCCTGATTCTTCTCGAAGGAGGCAAACCCAATGAGTAAACTCGCAACCTGGGCACGCCTCAAATCGCCGTGGGTTCTCCACTTCAACAGCGGAGCATGTAACGGCTGCGACATCGAAGTCGTCGCGCTACTAACACCACGCTACGACGTGGAACGCTTCGGAATCAAACTTGAACCCTCACCACGACACGCCGATGTCCTGTTAGTGACGGGTTCCGTCACACAGCAATGCGCCGAACGACTAAAACGCATCTACGACCAAATGCCCGAACCCAAATTCGTAGTAGCCATAGGCGCATGCGCATGCTCAGGCGGAGTCTTCAAAGGAAACTACAACGTGCTCAACGGTGTGGACCAAGTAATCCCCGTTAACGCTTACATTCCTGGGTGTCCACCTAAGCCGGAAGCCATAATCGACGGCGTGGTGAAGCTCCTCAACTCATTGAAACCTGAAAAACCAGCGAAAGGGGAGAAGAAAAAATGAGCAAAAAAGAAATCGACATGTTAAGTGTTTTACAGTCAAAGTTTGAAGGTACATCCGTTCAGGTGCGGCCTGAGCAGCTTGGAAAAGCAGAAGTTATAGCTGACGCTTCGACGCACCGAGACGTACTCAAAGCGATGCTGGAAGCGGATGAAAAAACCGCCGTAATCGCTATAACTGGAATAGACCTAGGCGCAACCATAGGTGTCTTCTACCACATCCGAACCTCGGAAACTGGAATAATCACCATAAAAGTAGAAGTTCCAAAAGAAGAACCTCAAATCAAAACAATAACTGACTTGATGCCAGGAGCAACTTTCGACGAGATGGAAGTCAACGACCTGCTGGGCGTGGTTTTTGAGGGTAACCCGAGTCTTGGCAGATTGGTTTTACCTGACAACTGGCCAGACGGCGTTTATCCGCTAAGAAAAGACGCAAAACTTGACAATCTCCAATTTAAGCCTACGCCGCCGAGCGAACCCGAACCCGCAGGTAACGAAAATATTGTGAAAGTTATTGTGGGTCCTCAACATCCCGCACTGTTGGAGCCTGAAAAATTCGTGCTCAAAGTCGAAGGCGAAATCGTCAAGGATGTCGAACCACGCATCGGCTACGTGCATAGAGGCATCGAAAAAGCAACGGAATCACGAACCTACCTGCAGGACGTTTATCTAGTTGAGCGCATCTGCGGAATATGCAACGCGTGCCATGCTTCATGCTTCGTTGAAACGGTCGAGAAAATTCTGAAAACCGAAGTGCCGCCGAGAGCCAAGTACATAAGAACCGTACTCTTAGAGCTTAACAGGCTGCACAGTCACCTGCTCACGTTAGGACACGCGGGACTCGAGATTGGCTTTGAGACGCTGTTCCAGTACTTCTGGCGTGACCGCGAACCCATAATGGACATAACCGAAATCATATCAGGCAATCGCGTTATCTCGTCAGGCATGACAGTGGGCGGCGTGAGACGCGACATTAACGAAGCGGACATCCCCAAAATCAAAGGCAGGCTAACCGACTTAAAAAAGAAACTGCCATTCTACAAAAACGTTTACGAAGACGAACCGTCGATAAAGATGCGCATGAAGAACGTGGGCACGCTGAAGAGAGAAGATGCCCTGAAACTCTGCATCGTCGGACCAACCGCAAGAGGCTCCGGCGTAGACATCGACGTACGAAAAGATGAGCCCTACGAAGCCTACGGGGAAATCCCCTTCAAACTGATAACCTATAATGAGGGTGACACTTGGGCGCGCATGAACGTGCGCATGGACGAAGTTGAAGAATCAATCAACATAATCGAGTACGCTTTAGACAATCTGCCTGCTGGTCCTTTCAGGGTCAGAGTCCCCAGGGTTGTGATAGCTGGAGAAGCCGTAAGCCGCGTTGAAGCCCCGCGAGGCGAGCTCTTCTACTACCTCAAAAGTAACGGGACAGCGTATCCCGAACGTGTTAAGGTGCGCACACCGACGTTCGCCAACATTCCAGCCTTCCTAGCAACTGCTATCGGAAGCAGCATCGCGGATGTGCCGCCGAACTTCGTAAGTTTGGACCCGTGTTTCTCATGCACTGACAGGTAGGATGAAAAAGAAGTGCTGGACTTTTGGCTGTTCTTCCGAGTGCTTGTGTTTCCAGGCTTCACGTTTATCCTATTCTTAACGCTTTTCTGCGATTGGGTGGAACGAAAAATCGAAGCCCGAATGCAGAGCCGCGTCGGTCCAGCCATTGCGGGTCCAGCGGGAATTCTTCAGCCCCTTGCCGACTTCATCAAACTGTTAACGAAAGAGGAAATTATTCCGCGTGACGCCAAGAAGAACGTTTTCCGAATCGCGCCCCTCGTTGCTTTCTCGGTCATGGTATTCGCCATTTGCTTCTTGCCTATAGACGGTTCAAGTGCCATCTCGTCTTCAGGCTTTGTAGGCGACCTCATCGTCGTCATGGCGCTCGTCACAGTAGCCAACTTCCTTCTGTTCATGTCTGGGTGGGCATCAGCCAACCCATACGGCGACATTGGCGCGGCTAGAGTCCTCACTCAGTTTCTGGGTTACGACATTCCCCTGTTTCTTCTCGCATTGACGCCAGCGTTCTTGGCTGGGAGCTTGACAATATCCATAATCGCGGCCAACCAGTATCTGCCTTTCATTATTTTGGCGCCTTGGGGTTTCGTTCTGTTCATAGTGGCGCTTCAGGCGGAGCTTGAGAAGGACCCGTTTGACATCCCCCACGCCGACAGCGAAGTGGTCGGCGGATTAGAAACCGAGTACTGTGGAGGCAAACTCGCGTTCCTACACCTCACCAGAGACGTGCAAATTGTTCTGGGTGCCGCGCTTGTAGTGGAACTGTTCTTGGGCGGACCTTATGGACCAGTGTTCTTCGGTTTGCCAGCTTTCTGGTACAGCCTCTGGTTCGTGCTTAAACTCTTAGTCGTGGTGATGATTACCGAGTACGTGACCTGCCTGTTTGCGAGGATGCGCATTGATCAAGTGTTAACAGCTAACTGGCGCGTGCTGCTGCCGCTTTCAGTGCTGTCGCTCGTGTTGACCGTTGCTATGGCAACCTACGTTTATCCAATGGTGGTGTAAAAGAGATGAGCAAGAAAGTAAAGAAGTCACATGTATCGCCTATGGTGAAGGAAGTGTTCCATCGCATATTCATGAAACCTGCCACGTGCAAGTATCCCTTTGTTAAAGCGGAAGTTCCACCTGACTTCAGGGGGAAACAAGTCTTCGACATCAACCTCTGCGTGAGCTGCGGCTTATGCTCCAGAGACTGCCCCGCCAAAGCCATCGAGATGGTGGAGGTGGAAGGCAAACGGAGACCCTTGTTCCATTTGGACCAGTGCATCTTCTGCTACCAGTGCGCCGAAAGCTGCCCAAGAAACGCCATAAAAAGCTCAGTTATCTTCGAATTAGCCTCAACTGATAAATCCTCCTTAGTAGTAAAACCTGAACCGAGTCACAAAACAACAGACGGTGCATGACATGATCTTTGAGGTGCTCTCCGCGGGACTAATAATCTCGGCTTGCCTAGCAATCTTCCTCGACGAAGCTGTTTACTCGGTCGCCGCCCTCGCTGGCACCTTCATGTTCACCGCGCTCCTGTACTTAGCGAACGGCGACATTTACGTGGCCATCTTCCAGTTTGCCGTGGGCATCGGAACTCTCGCAGTTCTGTTTTTGTCAGGCGAAATGTTGAGTGAGAAACCCAAGCAGAAAACTTCTCTGAGAAGCGGCTTGACGGTTCTGGTGGCGGGCGCGGTGTTGTCCTTGTTCCCGATTTTCCTCTCCATCCCCGTTTCCATAGCCTCCGGCTCAGGAGTTTCCTTCGGCGAGGCTTTGTGGGATTTGAGGGCTCCCGACATAGTTTTGCAGGGCTTAGTTATCATGACTGTGGCTATAGGAATCGCCATAGTTTTGTATGATAGAAGGAACGGGGAACACTGATGGACTTTGTAATCTTATCCCTGATCATGCTGGCAATCGGAATTTACGGCTTGTTAACCCAACGGCACCTGCTTAAAGTGTTCGTTTCAGTTGAGCTAATCGCAACCGCGGCGACCTTGAACTTCGTGATGCTTGCCTCTTCCACGGGGCAGGGTCTCGGCGAGGCGTTCATGGTGCTGGCGTTCTCCACAGACACCGCGGTAAGCGGCGTAATCCTTGCCCTGCTCGTCATAGTCTCCAAGAAGTACGGAACAAGCGACATGGCTGAGCTGGCGAAGATGGAAGCAGAAAGAGCGGGCGAAGAGGAGGATGCAGACTAAAATGTTGTCCGACGTAACATCTTGGCTTGTTTGGATTCTTCCACTGGCCTCCAGCGTTTTCGTCCCGTTAATCGCACGCGCAAGCGCCAAAGCCAGAAACGCATTCGTCATCGTGGTTTCCACGGTTACCGCTTTCCTTGCGTTGACGCTTATACCAGCCGTGACTTCTGGCGTCGTTAACCTTGTGGTTCCGTGGATTCCGCAGGTCGTATCGGCTGGCGTGTACCTTGACCCGCTCAGCGTCCTGTTCGCATGTTTAGTGGGCTTCTTCGGCTTGATAATTGCCATTTACTCTTTGGGCTACATGAAGCACGAGGAGAACCTGACCCGTTACTACTTCTACCTGCTCCTGTTCATCGGCTCCATGATTGGGCTCGTGATTTCAGACAACTTTCTGCAGCTGTTCATCTTCTGGGAGATGGTGGGCTTCTGCAGCTACTCACTCATCAGCTTCTGGAACAACCGCCCCGAATCCGTCAAAGCAGGCAACAAAGTCTTCATCATGACCCGCATCGGCGACGCCTCACTGCTCGCCGCCATCGGCATCCTGTACGCGAGCCTGAACACGTTCAGCTTCCACGGCACCATAACCGCAATCCTGAACGGCGCGTTGACTCCGTCAACGTTAACGGTTGTTGCCTTCCTCGTCTTAGGCGGCGCAATCGCCAAGTCCGCGCAGCTTCCGCTGCACACGTGGCTTTACAGCGCCATGGAAGCACCAACCTCCGTTAGCGCCTTACTTCACGCCGCCACGATGGTAAAGGCAGGTATCTACCTGATAGCCCGCTTCATCCTGATTGCCGCGCCGATGATTGCGGTGCTGGAGGTTTCGTGGCTTCCAACCGTGGCTTGGATAGGTGTGTTAACAGCTTTTCTCGGCGCCACGATGGCTTTGTACACGCCTGACATCAAAGGAGTCCTAGCTTACTCAACGGTCAGCCAACTCGGCTTCATGATGGCGGCACTGGGCTCCGCTCTCACCGGACCTTCATCAGTCGGATGGTTCGCAAGCCTGTTCCACACGATGAGCCACGCGTTCTTCGAAGGGTTGGGCTTCCTCTTGGCAGGCGGCATAATTCACGCGCTCGGCACCCGCGACATGCGATTAATGGGCGGACTAAAGAAGGCAATGCCCATAACCTACGCTTTAGCCATAATCATGATTCTAACCACAAGCGGCATACCCCCGTTCGCCGCGTTCTTCAGCAAAGGCTTAGTCATAACCAGCATAACCGATGCTGGCAGTCTCCTGCAGCTGATTGTCATATACAGTGCCACCGCGTTGACTTTCGCTTACAGCCTCAGGTTCATTACGCTGATTTTCTGGGGCAAAGAATCCGAGCACCTGCAGAAACTTCACCCCCACGAGGCTCCGAAGATAATGCTTTTGCCCGCTGGCATCTTGGCTGCCCTGTGCATCGCGTGGGGCTTCCTTCAACCCCAACTGGGCGCGTTCCTAGGCGTCGAAGGCGAAGTAAGCCTGCTCGGCTCCTTCTTAAGCTTGGAAACAGTCATATTCTTCGCCATTCTCATCCCCGCTGGGCTGCTGGTTTACGCGACTTACTTCAAGAACTTCTCAGTTATGAACGCCATCCGAAGCGCGTCGAACCCGCTCGCTAAACTCTTAAGCCATGGCTACTTCTTCGACGACCTCTACGAAAGAGGTGTCGCCAAGGGTGTCATGCTTTTCTCTGGGGGCGTCAAGTTCTTCGAGGTTGTGTTTCTGGAGATTTTCCCACAGGTATTCGCCAACTATGTAGTCCGTTTTGCAGGCGGAGTCCACAAGTACCTTGACGCGGCAACGGATCAACTGCTGAACTTGGTTGCTGGCAATACGTTGAGGGGAGCCGAGAAAGTAAAAGTTATTGACTCTCTCGCGGATCGCTTGCTGGACTTGATTGCGGGCAGAACGGAAGGTGGAGCATCCAAAGTGAAGAAAATTGATTCTTTAACGGATCGCCTGCTGAACCTGATTGCTCATCGAACGGTTCGTTCTGCATCAAAAGCTGAGAAACTTCCATCTAACAGTCTGCAGCATTATCTTGCGGCTGCGCTTCTCGGATTCATCATCCTTGTGATACTGCTAATAATAAGCATAGGAGTGTGAACGAATGGAATACGTTCTCTTGTCGGTGCTGCTTCTGCCAACGCTGGCTGTTCCATTCGTCTACATAGTCGGACGGAAATCCGCTAAAGCTGCAGCGCTACTGTTAGCCCTGATTGCCCTTGTCAGCTTAGCTTTGATTTTGACAACGGTGCCTGCGATTCTGGGTCCCGACCACATATACGTGGAAACTTACACGTGGATTCCAGTGCTCAACTCCCAATTCACACTGTTCACAGACGGCATCAGCATCTCAATGGCCATAATCACCATGGTGCTCATGCTTGCCGCGGTGTTGTACTCGATAAATTACATGCAGGGCAAGAAGAACCTGGAAATCTTCTACGCGCTGCTGACGCTGCTGTTCGTTGGGCTAGTCGGCGTCTTCATCACGTCAAACTTGCTGTTCTTCTACTTCTGCTGGGAACTCATGCTTGTGCCCTCATTCTTTATCGTGGGCAACTGGGGTTACAAAGACTCTTACAAGGCAAGCTTCAAGTTCTTCGTGTTCACCCATGCGGGCGCTGTATTCGTGCTGCTGGGCATAGGCGCCATATACATGACCACCAACAGCATCGACCTATTCCAAGCAGAACGCCTCCTGCTCACCCAGAGCCCTGACGTCGTCAGGTGGATACTGCTCGCCTTAACAGCAGGCTTCGCCGTAAAAATGGCGCTCTTCCCAGTCCACCTCTGGCTCCCAGACGCGTACGCTGAATCTCCCGCCCCCATGTCCGCGCTTCTCGGCGGGGTCTTAACGAGCGCTGGAGCTTACGCGATAATCCGCATATCCATGGAAACCGTTTTCCCCGCGGTCATGGGAACCACGTTCGGCACCGACTTCCTGCACGGATTAGCCATATTCGGCGTGATATCCGCGTTCTTCGGCTCCTTCGTCGCCCTGGCTGAAACCGACTTGAAACGGATAATCGCTTACTCAAGCATCTCGCACATGGGCTACATCCTGTTCGGCGTTTCGCTCTTCTACACTTCAGGCGGCGCACTCCTGCAGGTGGCGCTGGCCGGAACCGTTTTGCACATCGTGACTCACGGTTTGAGCAAGGGCCTGTTCTTCTTGTCCGCGGGCTCCTTGATGAACTCGCTATCACTTAGGAACATTAAGGAAATGGGCGGAATCGCAGGGAAAATGCCGATAACCGGCACCGCCTCAGCAACCGCCGCCTTCAGCATCGGAGGCGTCCCGCCGTTCGCCTGCTTCATCAGCGAGTTCTTCATATTCATGGGCGCCTTCCAGATGATTTCCTTCGACGGCTTCTACATCTGGCCCACCGTCTTTATGCTTGTGGCCACGGTTCTCTCGCTGGCTTATTCGCTGAGGTTCATTTCAAACGTTTTCCTAGGCCCGTCAAAACTTGGGGAAATCAAGAAGAAGAGCCTTGAGGTTCCGCGGTATATGCTGGCAGGCATGATAATCTTAACCGTTCTCGTGGTTATCGTCGGAATTTACCCGGGGCTTTTCATGAACCTCATAAACACGGTAACGTTCCTGTAGGTGTAAAAAAATGCTGAAACTGAAAGGGAAGACCGAAATCGCTGGCATTTCGCAGACCTCGGCTTTTGCAGGGGTTTTATATAATAAATTTATATTTGCTTTCAAGCTGATAATAGGGGCTATAGGTGGACAAAATTGCCGTATAGCCTACTGTTAGTCTTCATCCTGCCCACACTGGGCGTTCCGCTATCTTACTTCGCGGCGAAGAAATCAACCAAAGCCGCAGGCATTCTGGTTGCACTTATCGCCTTGATAAACATAGGCCTTATCCTCTCAACCCTGCCCACCATCGCAAGCAAATCCATATACCAAGAATCATACACTTGGATTCCCATTTTGAGCGCGCGCTTCACACTGTTCGCGGACGGCATCAGCGCCTCAATAGCCATCATCAGCCTCGTCCTCATATTTGCAGCCGCGCTTTTCTCCATAAACTACATGGAAGGAAAGAAAAACCTGCCCGTCTACTACGCCCTCCTCTCAATGCTTTCTATCGGTTTGGTGGGCGTTTTCATCACATCAAACCTGCTACTTTTCTACTTCTGCTGGGAACTCATGCTCGTCCCCGCATACTTCATAATCGGAGGATGGGGCTACCGAGAATCCTACCGTGCAGCATTCAAGTTCTTCATATTCACCCACGCGGGCGCCGTCTTCGTGCTGCTGGGCATAGGCGCCATCTACATGACGACTGGCGTAACTGACATGTTTGTTGCTCAGGGCGCGTTGATGAGTTTTCCCGACATCGCCAGATGGATTCTAATCGCGCTAACCGCAGGCTTCGCCGTCAAAATGGCCATCGTTCCGCTGCACATGTGGCTGCCTGACGCACACTCAGAAGCACCCGCAACCATGTCCGCGCTCCTCAGCGGAGTCATCATCAGCGCAGGCGCTTACGCGATACTTCGACTCTCGCTCGGCACAGTGTTTCCAGCCGTCGCCGGAACAGCGTTCGGGTCTTCGTTCCTGCACGGCTTAGCCGTTTTCGGGGTCATATCAGCCTTCTTCGGCGCGTTCATCGCGCTTGTTGAAACCGACATAAAACGGATAATCGCTTACTCAAGCATCTCGCACATGGGCTACGTGATGTTCGGGCTTTCCCTGTACTCATCCGCCCCAATCGTGGGCGCAATCACCATAACAGCAGCCATCGTCGGAACCGTCCTCCACATCGTCAACCACGCCGTGAGCAAAGGGCTCTTCTTCCTCTCCGCAGGAGCCATCATGCACCAAACTGAAAAGCGAAACATCGATGAAATGGGTGGTTTGGCAGGCAAGATGCCCTTCACAGGCGCATCCTCAATTACGGCTGCCCTCAGCATCGCGGGGTCGCCGCCGTTCGCCTGCTTCGTCAGCGAATTCCTGATTTTCGTCGGTGCCTTCGAAATAATCAGCATCGACGGGTTCTACACGATTCCAACAGTTTTCATGCTCATCGCCACGGTTCTCTCGCTGGCTTATTCGCTGCGGTTCGTGTACCGGGTTTTCCTAGGCCAATCAAGAAGCAAAAACTTGGAACAAGAAGGGGAGGGCGAAAAGAAGGTGGTTGATGTGCCAAACTTCATGAAGCTGTCCATGGGAATATTAGTCATCTTCGTGATTATTCTCGGCATCTACCCCGCATTCTTTATAAATTTGATTAACACGGTAGCCATAATTTAAGACGTGAAAATTCATGGTCGGCATCGTTGACGTCGCTCTCCCAATAATCAGCATGGTCGCCTTTTCAATTTTGACCATCCCAGTTTTCAGAGTCATCCACAAAAGCCAGCACAGAACCGTCTTGATGCTTGCCTGGTTCTCAGCCGCCTTCATAGTTTCAGGTGCCGCCGTAGCTAACCTGACAGCCAAATACTACAGTTTGGCTTCACCGCCTACTCCGCTGCCTTTCCTGAACATAACCTTAACTGGAGAACCTTACACCACGCTTTCAAGCGCCTTCATGATTGACGCGATTTCAATTTACATGGCGATAATCTTCATAGCCGTCAGCGCCGTCGTCGTGTTCTACAGCCTCTTCCACCTGAGTTCAGATGAGCGCCCCTCAGGAAGATACTTTGCCATTATGCTCATGCTCACCGCCGCGTTGATGGGCGCAGTGTTCTCGGGCGACCTGCTTACGCTTTTCATTTTCTGGGAGGCAGCCGCGGCAGGCTCAGGTTTCCTCATGATTTACAAGAAAACCCGCGCCTCTTTGAACTCCACGCTGAAGTATTTGGTGATGATAATCATTGCCTCAGCTTTCATAGTGTTCGGGCTCTCCCTAGTTTACGGGTTAACGGGTACCCTTAACTTCTGGGCTGTTCGGGACGCCCTGATAACTTTAAGCAACAAGAATCTGCTCCTAATCGCCTTCATATTTATCGCCGCTGGCTACGCCATAGAATCCGCGATTGTGCCGTTCCACTTCTGGCTCCCTGACGCCTACACGGCAGCGCCCTCATCCTCAGCCGCGTTCCTGTCGGCGCTGATTGATCAGGGCAGCTACTACGTGCTCATCCGGGTTCTCGTGTTCATCCTGACTCCGCCGGCGGCGCTGAACTGGACGTTCATGCTGGCGGTTATGGCAGCGTTAACCATGATAGTGGGCAACCTGTTCGCCCTCATCCAGACCAACGTGAAGCGCTTGATAGCGAACATATGCGTCGCAGACGTCGGCTATAACCTCATCGGCATCACCAGCGTCACCGCCACAGGGCTCATGGGCAACCTCTACTTCTTCCTCATCGGCGGTATCACCACGGCGCTCTCTTTCATGGCGATTGGCTTAATCAACCGCTACGGATTCAAAACCCTCGAAGACTTCTCCGGGCTGGGCTGGAAAATGCCCTTCGTCAGCTTAGCACTACTAATCGCTGGACTATCCTTTGCTGGTGTCCCGCCGCTGGGCGGATTCACAGCGAAATTCCTCGTCTTCACCGCCGCCATCGAAGCAAACCTCAGCTGGCTCGCCGTAGTCGGCGTCCTAACAAGCGTCATTCAAACAGCCTACGTGTTCCGACTGGTAAACTACATGTACGGGCGGAGACCCAAAGACGAAACGAGAATCGCGGAGTCAAAACGAATACTTGTCCCCATCTTCATCTTGGTAGGCGCCATCATCATCTTGGGGATTTACCCGCAGATAGTCTTCAACCTCATCCAGCCATCCATACAACAGATCACGTTCTTCCCATAACTCCGATGGAACAGAGGAGAAAAGTGGCGCCGGGAATGGGATTCGAACCCATGCGGACCGTAAGATCCACGGGCTTACTTGCTAGGAACTGCTTGTTCTGTTCTTCGCCTCAAGGCCCGCGCGTTAACCACTCTGCCCTCGGGATGCCCAACAATGTTGAAGCATTATCCCGGCGCAGTATCCCAGCACCAATTTGCTACCTTCTCTAATTCCTTCCATAATAAAATGTTTACGTGTGCAACTCCGCTTAAGTACATTCTTGTTTTCCGTTCGGAAACAATTCGCCGTTCAGCAAAGGTAATTAACCGCCACGCGTCTGCCGTTATCATGGCAGACAACCTTACCGTTACCATGAGCCCTGAGCTTCTGGACTCGATTTTCGAAGGCGCCAGACGGCTTTACCCGAAAGAGACTTTCCTGCTTCTCCGCGGCAAAAAACACAAAAACGAAATCCACATCACCGACCTTGTGGTTCCACCCCTTGCGGTTTACGGTTACGGCTTCGCCAACCTGCCGTTCCACATGTTGCCTATGGACTTTACAATGGTTGGCACGGTGCACTCTCACCCTTCGGGAAACATCAACCCGTCCGATGTGGACATCAACCACTTCTTCGGGCGAATACTCATGATAGTCGGCTACCCCTTCCTAGATGCGCGAAACGTTGCCGTATACGACTCCAAGGGCGAAAGGGTCACGTTTCAGGTAACCGAAGAATAAGCGCTGGCTCAGTTGCCCAGCAGGGCTGACATGTTATAGGCCTTTATGAATTCTGCGGCGAACTTATCCGCGTTTTTTTCTGTGCCCCGGTGCTGCTTGTCCACGGCTCGGCTGCGGAGGTGATGGTAGAACTCATGCAGGATGACGAACGGGTTCATCAGCACATCGCTGTTAAGCACCGAGATGGTTTCGTTCTTGGCAGTGTAGACGCCGAAAGCCGTGGCTTTGCGTCCCTTCGGCAAGCCCACCTTAAGCCTAGGCGTGGACACTTTGTAGTTTTTCGCCAGAAGCTCTAAGGCTTCTTCTGGTTTCCCGTCCAGAATCAACCGGACAACCTTCGGCTTTAAGTCGACTTGCAACGCAGGTCCCTGCTTTTTTGATTTGATATAGTGGTGTTCGGGTCGTCACTTAAGTGTTTAGAGTTGACTGCCGGGTGCTTTCGCATTAGCCTGTGGGTGGGCATTGCAAGCACGAGCCACGTGTGTTATCGGGCACTTATATGGATCGGAAATTGATGGTTCTTGAAACTCTGCGTTTATTCAGCCATCCCATCCGCGCCAGCTGGTTAAGGTAGTTGCTTTCGATGGCTCGGCACCGTCCAGTCTGGTTAGAAACTACTGTCGCGTCACATTCGCCTTTGGATATTACCGTTAGGTAGGTTTGCCTGAGGTGGTCAGGTAGCCGCAAAAGCTCTGCGTCGGGGACATCCATTGGTTTAGGATTCCACTTTGAGAAGTTGCTCTCTATGTCGTCAAGTCTGTATCTTATGTTTAACATTTCTTTAAATATTCTGTCTAGTATGCTTCTTCTCACCATTTTTTTCTGTTCCCCCATTGCTGATGTTCCTCCTGTCATGAGTTCATCGCATTTTAGGTTTTTTGTTAACCATCATTTAGCAGATTGTTGATTGCGGTTGATAAGTTGCAAAGCCGAGTTGACAATCTTTGCAAACTTCGCTACATCGGAAAAGCCAGCTTCCTATTTTCAAGTGGTGAAGTGCCCGTATCAGTGTTCTTATCTGATTGGTGTTTTCTTCCGTGTTTCTGTGTTTATCTTTTGCACACTAACCTTTATCGTTTAATTGCAGACTTGTAAGTTCTTAAGGAGATTGAACCGGTGCGGAAACGAAATCTAATTGTAGGCTGCGCGATTGCCTTCAGCGTTTTAGGTCTTCTCCTAGGTTTGTTCTCCTTTATTGCGCCCGCATCATCTTTCTATTTCAGGGGGCGAACTTTTTCCAGAACCGCAGGCTTGGGGATTTACTCTGACAGTGCATGCACTAAAATCCTGACTTCACTCGATTGGGGCGCCATCGCCTCTGGGAACTCTGCCTTTCGGACAGTGTACATCAGAAACCTCGGCAGCTCTTATCTTGTGTTAAGCATGTCAACGGCGAATTGGAGCCCGTCAAACGCCGACGGAATGATTGGTTTAATCTGGGACAGGGACGGATTCCTGCTGGCTCCTTATCGCGTGACGCCCGCGACGCTGACTCTTTCAGTGTCACCTGACGTGAACGGTTTTGCAACTTTCAGCGTTGACGCCGTGGTGAATGGTGAAACATGGGCTCCGCAGTATTGGACTCGGTGACTTCCCTAAACTGCCGCGGTGTCAGATGGCTCGGGCGACCACTATCAGGTTGTTCACAATAGCCGCCAAAAGCAGCGCCGTCGTAATGACATACGCCGCGCGGAGAATTATGCGGGTGAGCATGAATGAGCGGCTGGTCCTGTTGGGGGCTGCGAGCAGGGTTTTTTCCGCTTTGTAGAACAACAGCGCCACGAGCATGGTGGTTGCGAGTTTAACGGCTGTAAAGGTTAGGAGACTTGTGCTGGTTAAGCCCGCCATTAACGGGTTGCTTTCCACCGCTCCGAAATACGCTATGCCGATGATTGTGGTCAACCAGTCCATGGTTCCCATTAGAACAAGGGTCAAGCTGGGAACCGCTCTAACTCTGAGTAACGCTGCCTCCTCCTTTCCCTTCTCAACTATGTCATTATGCGGTTTGGTTATTTAAGTACCGAACTGCGACGGCGGAATATTACGGTTCTCGGATTACAGGGGGCTGGCGGCGCGCAAAACCCATAAATACGTCGGACACCGAAAACTTGTCACTGCAAAAGCAAACGTGGGCCGGTCGTCTAGCCTGGTTAGGACATCTGCTTGACGTGCAGAAGGTCGCCGGTCCGAATCCGGTCCGGCCCACCTCAGGCTCATCCCCGAAACGATCTGGGCCTGTCCGAAAAATTATTGTCAAAAACCTTGTCTGAAAGCGTTTTTATAATGCATTTTATTGTGGTTCCAAACCTTTTGGGGCTGGGTCCCGTCGGACCCGCCAATATTTACGTTCATTTGTACCGTTCTTTTCCCCTTTCTTTTTCTTTTTAAGCAGATTTTCGTTAGTTCTCCGTAATTTTACCTTATTTACAGCGGATGCTCTGCAGGAGAAAACTCCATGACTGAGTTTTACCTCAAGGGCATTTACCCCGTGGAGGTCCTTTCTGGCGTGCAAGATGGGTTAGTTGAGGTTCGGGCGAAAACTACTTTTCTGCACACCAGCGCATATTCAGATGGAAAGTGTCAGGTTCGAGTCGGAGTGACTGAGAAGCGTTGGGTTAGGCGGGGCGAGATTTTGAGGGTTCCATTTCGTTTGGTTTGGCTACATCGTCGCCAGATACCAAAGGGACATGTTTGAAGTTCCATGAAGATTTCTTAGTTCAGCTATGCACCCGTTAGGCTATTCAAATTGCTTATAACCAAAAAAGGATTTAGCGGATGTAGTGTTCGTCATTTTTTTTGAGGATTGGATGGCTTACTTTTTTTCTTCTTTTGCCAAGTCCAACAATGACTAAGACTACACCTATAACCAAAACTGCCCCGATAAAAACTAACTCTAAAAATGGGAAAAATGACCTCAATAGTAAACCGTAATCTTCACCATACGAAGGATAAGATACTTGGCGCAGGGCATCCATCACTCGCCCCGAATCAGCCCAAACCTTCACTGTCACGGCAGTAGTGTAGTCAGGGTAGGTTTTGTCAAGAGGAACCTGCACAACCCAGCAGGGAAAAAGCGTTTGGGGGTCCCGCAGAACTGTCGCTAAACGTGCTGTGGAGCCATTGCCAACTCCTAAATCGCTTACAACAGCAGATGCTGTTGAGTTCAGGGGCGCCATGTAACTGTAACCTTTAACATAATTTTCAGCGATGTCAATTGCCTGCTCCTCTGAAATACTTATTGAAGTATCTCCCATTTGGTAGAGCGCTCGGGTATCTGAAAAGGAGATTTCATGTATGTTTTCTCTTCCTTCTTCAAAACGCAATTCAACTCCTGTATAGTCAGCGCCGTTAACGTAATGGTACCAGCCAAATGACTGCTGGCTATAGGAATTGAAGAATTGCTGCCGTGTTCCATTTCTTCCGAAAAACAGCAGGTTACTCGAAATGACGATTGAACTGTTCGCGGTGCCAACATTACGTGACATTTGCTCGACTTCTGGGTCGCCAGTCCAAACGTAGTAGTTATGAATAATGCTTTGTGCCTTTTCCGAGTAGTTGCTTAAGCTGCTGTTGGCAAGTAAAATGTTTCCATAGCAGAACAAATCGCAGTAAACGAGATTGCCATCGACCACTGTGACTCTTGCTTCAACAGAATCGTGCCCATAACTTTGAAGCTCATACTCTAGGTATTCTGTTGGCTGGTAGGCTAAAGGTGTCGACATCTTGTCGGGGGCAATAGAGGTTTGATAGTAAAATGAGGTAAGCACTGGCGTATACGTGTTCATGTCAAGCCCCATTGCGTCCTTAAAGAAAGACACTGCCTTTGCTTGACTGCTTAAGTTTGGTGCCTCAGCAGCCTGCTTTGTCATGTAGTATGGCACAGTTGGAATTGGCTTGTCAATGTTGACCTGTGAGGTAAGTGGGTAACGGTCAAAAAAACTAAAGTCCGGACAGATAGCATTATAGTTTGTAAATATTATTTTTGGTGTTGCTCCAATGCCTGAGCTGTCTCTTGCTCCCGTGTAGTCGCTCCAGTAGTTGCCGCTTACACCGTTGTCCCAAGGCAAAATTTGGCTCTGGCCAGGTCTTTCGCGTGTACTGATTGTTCCGTCATCAAGCTCTACTGTGTTGTTAATGAAGTTGTTGCCGTAAATCATTTGGTTCCACGCTTGAGCGATAAGAACAACGGCGCTTCCGGCACAGTTTTCTATAGTGTTTTGAACAACTAGGTTACCGGAATCATAGAAACAAAGACCATATTGGTTATCAACTATTTTGTTACCTGCAATATAGTTTAATCCGCCCGGCCCAATCAAAATTGCGCCAACATTGTTTTCGATGTCGTTTCCAATTATAAGGTAATATTGAGCGTAGATTTTTATGGCGTAATCGCTACACTGGGTAATAACACAGTTTTTCACCGTATTATTATCGTAAACTCCCAAAACGCCACATTTCCAATCAACAATCCTAAAATTTTGAACAGTAACATTTACGCATTCTAATTCTATTGCAACAGTGCTTCCATCGCCGACCATAGTGTACCCCTTGCCGTCGAGGATTATGTTGCTTGATTTTACATCTATTGGGATGCTGAGATCTGAGGTTAAGGTGTAGAGACTGCCATTTCGATTTATCGGTGCTGATGTGGGGTTTAAGCTTCCGTCTGGGTTAATGGTTATTGGTTGTGCGGTGGCTGGGGAAGCGATTGGGAGAGCGGCTACTGAAAACAAAATTGTTAGTGCCAGCAGGATTGCTGAGGTTTTTCTCAAGTTACCGAACCTTTATGGTAAATGATATTTATTTATATTAAAGATTTTGGGGAAAGCGCGCGTTAACATAGAACGGGCATAATCGTCGGTGCAAACTAGAAAACAATATTTCTTGCCAGCAACAGTAAAGGAACCTCTAAAGTTTATTTGTAAAATCATTCAGTATAAATTACAGCAAGGAGGCTACGGAATGACCCAACAATCTAGTACCTTTTCGCACATATGTAGACTAGTCCCAGCGGGCCCACCAACTCTAAGTAAGAAAAAATAGTTTTTTCTTTTCTCAAGTTTATAGAATATTTGAAAGATAAGGCGTGAACTCGCAGTAAATGAAAACGAATTTTGTACTTAAATGCCCTAATGCAAGAAGTTAAATCCCTTCAATTCTTATCCCCTACTTAACCAAGGAACCAACCGAAAATTAGGAAATCAGAAGATGGACAAGAATGAAGTTGATTTAATAGTTCTGGGAGCTTTACTAGGTGGTCCATCTCATGGTTATGAAGTCAAGAAACGGATTGCTTTGGCATTTGCCTCTCAATATCCTAATTTGAGCGATAGCGCCGTGTATCCGAGGCTCGCACGTTTCGAAAAGGAGGGTTTAGTCACTTCAAAAATTAAGGTACAAAAAGGCGCTCCGAACAAAAAAATTTATCAGCTTACTGAAACATGGGTTAAAAAGATTAAGGAGTTGGCTGCAACACCCGTGAGGCTTTCTCAGGGTGGAATTCGGGCGGCTGAGGCAGATATGCTATCTATTCATATTGTATTTTTCCAGTTTATCACAAAAGACGAGCGTCGGAAAATTATTGAGCCTTTTTACCTTTTTTCGCAGAAACGTTATGCTGATGCTATGGGGTACATGGAGAATTATCCGAGGAATAAGCTAGACAAATTTGTTTTCCCTTATCTGGAGTATGGAATTAGGGTACTTAAGTTGAGTTTAGAGTTGTATGAGAAGCTGATGGAGATTGAGTAAAGCTTATACCTCCTAGAAGAGGTGGGTTTTAATATATTCATTCACTAATTGAGAGCTAATTGCTGGCGGTTATTGGTGATTGATACAGAAAACTTGACAAAGAAATTCGGGAACCTTACAGCCGTTGACAGCCTTACTCTGCATGTTAACGATGGTGAAGTTTTTGGTTTTCTCGGCCCGAATGGCGCAGGGAAAACAACGACCGTCAGAATGCTTTGTTGCCTAATCTCAAAAACCAGCGGGAATGCTACTGTGGGTGGATTCCAAATAGGCAACAAAGAAGATTCACTCAAGATACGCAAAATCATCGGATTGGTTCCTGATAATGTGGGGTTATCTGAAAATTTGACCGCTTACGATAACCTCGACTTCTACGGAAAAATATACGATTGCTCTACCACTCAAAGGAAAGAAAACATCCAACGTTTCCTCGATATGTTGGGGCTTTGGGATAAGCGAAACGTGTTAGCAGGAACTTTTTCCAAAGGAATGAAACAAAAACTAGCAATCGCACGCGCCCTCATTCACGAGCCAGAAATCCTTTTTATGGATGAACCAACCGCAAACCTTGACCCAGAATCGGCGAAGACAGTCAGGGAATTCATTCTTGAGTTAAAAAAACAGAAGAAAACAATTTTCCTAAACACCCACAACCTCGATGAGGCCCAGAGGATATGCGATAGAATAGCTATTCTGAACACGAAGCTTCGGGCAATAGGAACTCCTGAAGAACTTGAACGATCTGTTAGTGGCAAAAGAACAGTTATCACATTGGAGCAAGTCAACGACGCCGTTTTAAACGCTTTGAAGAAGTTGTCGCTTAGAAACCTCACTGTTGACGGCAACAAGATAACCTTTGATGTAGTGGATCCCGATAAAGAGAATTCGCCAGTTGTAGAAGCCCTCGTGCTGGCTGGCGGTCACGTGCGGGCCATCAACGTTGTGGGTTCGACTTTGGAAGATACCTATTTGAAGCTAGTGAGGGAATCAACATGAGATTATCAAAAGCATGGCTTGTAGCCTCAAGAGATTTTAAAATATTTAGGCATCAGAAAAATATTTTGTACTCAATCATCGTTTTTCCCATTTTAATTTCAGTTCTCTTTCCAGCCATACTCGAGTTTGCTGGACAACGAAGCGTCGGGCTCTTTGCAGCTCTTCCAAGCCTACTAAATTCATTTTCATTCTTCATCGTTATTGGAGCGGCGTACATTCCATTAGGAATTGCTTCCTATAGCATAGTCGGCGAAAAAGTTGAGAAGAGCTTAGAACCGCTCCTCGCTACACCTCTCACTGACGGAGAGATTTTACTTGGAAAAGCAATTTCTGCACTGTTGCCAACTTTAGCTGCAATGTATGCTGGAGCAACTTTCTTTATGGTTGGCGTTGATGCAGCGACTTTCGGAAGGCTTGGCTATAATTATTTTCCAAATTGGACATTTGCTGTTTTGCTGCTGATCCTAGTTCCCGTCGCGGTTGTTATGAGCGTGTTATACAGCATTATTGTCTCATCTAGAGTTAACGACGTTCGCAGCGCTAATGGTTATGGGATATTTATTTTCTTGCCATTTTTAGCAATTTATTTGGCTAGCGAAATACACTTAATAAGTCTAGACATAACTGGGCTTCTCATAATCGCCGGTGTTCTTGCCGCAATTGATATCGCTCTTTATTTCGTAGGTACGGCAGCTTTTCAACGAGAAGAAATACTAACAAAGTGGAAGTAGCATAGCAACGTTTGAAGCGCCGAGGGAGGTGGGAAAAGTGGTGGACATGAAAGATTATTATCAAACAAACAAAGGGCGACTCCTTGGAATTGGGGGAATATTAATTGTTGTGGGCCTTGTCCTTTATTTTGCAAGAAGCCACAACACGTTCGTGCTCGTGTTACCCATCGTTGGGGTTGTTTTGTTCATTGCCGGTGTTATTTATAAGCCGCGCAAGAAGATAGAAAACGTCACCAGCGACGCGCAATAGCTGGAATCCTCAACCGTTTGGATATCTGTCCACTCGGTCTATCTTTTATTTATTTTGAGTTCTTAGCGATAGAATCGGCAGTTTTTTAAGGTAGATGTTATATTTTCTGCGCTCGATATTTGGGCGAGCGCTTAGCTCCTTTCAGTTTTCGCCCCTTCACCCAAAAGTCGGGAGGCGCGCACCGCATAAAAGAACCAGAAATTAGCAGAGAGCAGTTTGGGCTCAGACCGGTTTGGGGGTAAGTCCGGTCCGTCCCACCACAACAGACCCGAGACATTTCCTCATCCAAGTTGTTAACTTAGAAGGCAAGAGTGAGCAGGACTTAGTGTTTGCGTTTCTTGAGGTAGACCAGCAGACCTATGCCAATGATAGCGACTGAAGCTACAGAAATCGGACGTTGTGCTGGGCTGGCGGAAACCGTGCGGCGGAGCGCCTCCGCCTCGCCCAGCCCATGCGGCTATTCGAACGACTCCCTATCTTGGGCCCAGTGGCGAGCTCAGTCCTCAGCTCACCGCTTTCTTCACGAGCGCGCCGACCCTTGCCTCTTCGGCGGCAGTCAACTCCTTCAGCGCGAAGGCGATCGGCCACATGTGGCCTTCGTCGAGGTTCGCCACGTCGTTGAAGCCGAACGTCAGGTACCTCTCTTTGAACTTCTGCCCGCTGCGGAAGAAGCAGACGACCTTGTCGTCCTTGGCATACGCGGGCATCCCGTACCAGAGTCGTGGCGACAGGGCTGGCGCGCTGGCTTTGATGATGGCATGGAGCCGTTCGCCCATGGCGCGGTACGGTTCCTCCATCGCGGCGATTGCCGCTAGCACGGCGCTTTCTCCGTCCGCCTTGTCCGCGGGCGGGTCGGGCTTTTGTTGATTGAGAGTTGTTTTTTTCATAAATTATCACGCTATTTTTCATTTTATGTTTATAGAAGTGTAAAAGTTAACAATTTTACCGAGTTATTAAGGATTTTGGCCTTGAGAAAAAGGGTTCAAATCTGCTTGCGTGCTGAGCGTAGAAGTCTCCGAGCGAAGTGAGGGAACAGAAGGTTGCCCTGTCCGAGTCCGGTCCATCAACAGCGCTATATTGTTCTGTGATGCGCGGCGTTTGATGTGTTTTTCGAAGTCGGTGATGGTTAAGGTTTTCATAAACTCGCCAGGTTAGTCCCAATAAGTTTAAGTAATTTAACGTTATATTGAGTTATGTGGTGTTGTGTTTAAGGTGGCGTTATGGTTAAAAGCATGGTTGATTTAAGCGAAAAAGAAAACAGGATAATTAACATAGTGAAGGCAAAATACGGACTTAAAGATAAAAGCCAAGCCTTAAGCGTAATACTTAATCGCTACGAGGAATGTGAGCTTGAGCCTCAACTGAGACCTGAGTTCATTGAAGAAATTGAGGAAGCTCGCAAGCACGGTAAATTTGTGAAGGTCAAAGACTTCGCTGAAGAATTTGACGTAAAGTGATTGCTTGTACAGCTTGGAAATAGAAGCAGAAGTCTTCAAGACATTCAAGAAGCTAAGCAAAAAAGACAAGAAACAGTTAGAAGCCGTAAACAAGAAAATCGAGCAAATACTGGCAAATCCGTTGCAGTTCAAACCTTTGAAGCATCCGTTGGCTGGTCTCAGAAGGGTGCATGTGGGCTCGTTTGTTCTCATCTATGAAGTATGTGAAAATCCTAAGACGATAAGGCTTCTGAAGTACAAGCATCATGATGAAGCCTACCTATAAATTCCATCTAATACCATCATTCAGGATATTCAATGACGTGCAGAGGGTCGCCAGTCCGAATCCAGTCTGGCCCAGTTCTAATTCACTTGCAAAGCCTTCGGTAATTAGATGTCTTAGTTTTGGTTTTTTGTGTTGTTCGCCAGTTTCTTATTTGAACATTGCAATGCCAGATGGTTCTATGTCCACTTTTAAGAAGCTTCTTTCGGCGTTTTCCTCCACTGCCAGTAGTTTTCCAGTGTTATCCAACATGTTTTTCATGTTTTTTCCTGCAGGCGAGAGGTTCCTGTCAACGGTAACGTAGTCGCTTCTTTTGTTTGCGGTGTCTGTGTTGAGCACAATTAGGACTTCGTCGCCGTCTAAAATTCGGGAGTACGCTAAAGAGCACGGGTGCCAGAATGGATACGCGAAATTGGATATGTCCGTTGAGACTTCGCGGAAATATTGGCGGCCGTACCTGAGGGCTGGTTCCCTTCTTCTAATATCGGCGACTTTTTTTATGAATTTGTAGACTTCGTGGTTTTGGTTAAAACAGTCAACTCCGGATGATTTGAAGGCGCCCCATTTGCCCCCAAACATGCATTCACGTACAAACGCGTCACTGTGGCCGTCTGCTCGGTTGACAGCGTCTCTGTAGTCTCCTCCGTTGAATGCTTGTTCGGTTCCATAGTATATGCAGGGGACACCGAGGCTTGTCAAGAGATATCCGATTCCCTGCTTCACTTGAGCCATGTACGGATTGTTGAACAGAAAGCGCTGTTCTTGGTCGTGGTTGTCTATAAAAGTCACATAGTATCTGCTGGCTAAGCCATGGCTGCTCATGGTGCCGTGAAGCTTTTCATATCTGTTTTTCAATTCGATAGGAGACTGGAAGCCTTTGATTACGTCTGGGAGAAGGTGGAAGAGAGGGAAGTCCAGCACTGAGTCTAGTCCTAGGAAAAACTCGCCTGAGGGAGACGGCGTGTTTGGCCCTATGTACGTTTCCATCAATTCATCCTCGCCTGCCACCTCGCCGAAAATGAAGAAATTCTTTTTTCCGATGGATAGTGCATATTCTCTGATTGCAGAGCAGAAAATAGCGAAGAACTGGTTTTCCACATGCTTCACTGTATCTACGCGGAAGCCGTCTATGTCGGTTTTGGCGATTAGCCACTTGTAAACATCGATGAGGTCTCCGCGAACTTTCGGGTCATCTGTTTTTAGTTCCTTGAGGGAATAGAAATCTCCGTTCCGGTATTGTTGGGGGTCGCGCCAACCTTCTTTGGTGATTTCCCCTAGTCTTCTGTACCGCTCTGGGTCCTGAAATTCTCGAGGCCACACTGCATCATCGGGCCATTCTATTGATGTGTCCTGTTTTCTTTTTCTCCATCCTCCAAACTCGTAAGGAGGCTTTTCCCTGTATGAGGGGCTGCCGCTTTGTTCGTATTCTTTGTAGTACCAGTTGTCGCCGGTGTGATTTACCACAACGTCAAGAATTATGTACATCCATTTCTCATGTGCCGCTTTAACAAGTTTCCTCAAGTCCTTAAGCGAGCCGAACCGTGGGTCAACATCAAGAAAGTTTTGAATGGCGTAGCCGTGATAAGAATCAGACTCTGTTCTGTTCTTCAGGATAGGGCTTAGCCATATGGCAGTTGCGCCAAGTTGCTGAATGTAACTTAATTTTCCTGCGATTCCTTTCAGGTTGCCGCCTTGCCATTTCTTCCTTTCTTCCAAGCGTCTTTGATCATTTTGAGGTTCTACGGTGAAAGGGGTGCCCTTTACTTTCGGGTTATTGAAGCGGTCCACAAGGAGGAAGTATATCACTTGGTCTCGCCAGTCCTCAGGGGAGGGGAAAATATCTGTTTGAGGTTTGAAGTCTGTATCTTCTAATCTTTCAGGTTTGCTATGAGTCTCAGCTTCAGTGTTAGAACTGGTTTCCAAAAAATTATGATTGGACAAGTTCTCACATGATACTACTAATTCTCGTCATAAAAAAACTTTATCCAAACTACATTTTCAATTCGTATCTGCCAATTTTAATGTTAAATGCAATCAAAGCGTCTTTTTTTAAGCCCAATGTAGATTCTGAATTCATACAGCTTTTATCTATTATCCAGCCATAGGTGGGATTCAGAGAGCCGGGGAATCCTGCTTCCGAAAAATCGGATTCTCATCCGCTTCCCCTTCTCCCCTCTCTTTTCTCCTATATGGAGGCAGGGTTCCCCGCAGCTCCCCAGTCACCGTTCACTTTAACCGCACCCTGCACGGTCTCCGCTGGTAGTTTCTTCACTTGTCTTTTATTTGCTTCTGGATAATGCTGTTCGGAGTTTGCGGGCTTGCTTTCCTCCGGGAAAAAAGGGTCAATTCCCTTCCCCTTCTCTCGTCGCCCTTTGATGTTTCCCGCGTTGGGAAGTAAGCTTCCGCCAACTCGACTTTTTGTGAAAAAGAAGCTGTTTAGGTCACGGGTTGGCGCCATATGGCTTCCAGTACGCCTTCGGTGAGGGTTTTCCTGCTGAGGTGCCGCGCAAAATCCGAAACAACAATTATCCCCACCACCTTGTGGCTCTGCATGACTGGGAGGCGCCTGATTCCGTGTTTCACCATTTTCCTCGCCGCCTCCTTCAGTGAAGCGTCGGGGCTTATGGTTATGAGCGGTTTTGTCATCACGTCTGAGATTCTCGTGTCCAGCGGGCGACGTTTCGCCACGACTCTTCTGACGAAGTCTCTTTCGGTGACTATGCCACGGGGGATTTCGCCCTGCATGACCACCACGTCGCCCACCTCTTTCATGGCCATGAGTTCTGCGGCTTCAAAAACCGTCTTTTCCTCGTCGATGGTTAGGACGCCTTTCGTCATGAATTCTTCTACTTTCGGCATAAATCCTCAAGAAAATATGGGGTTCTACCGATAAAAGTCTTCCTTCAAGATTTTGCCCAAGACGCCCGAGTTTGCCAGATTTTCACGCGAGCGGCATATTTGGCCTAATAGCGGTTCATTGCAGAAACCTATAGGGGGTAGTCAAAAAAAGACGGGGGAGGGGTCATATTGGCGCTGAAAACAACCAAACCGATGTTGAAAACTGGCTGCTTTAAATAAGGGACGGGGTAGTCAAGCAGAGACTGATGTACTTTTAGTGAAAGAAAGAAAAAAAGGGTGTAGAGTTTTAGGCTTAGGTTGGAGTAGGCTGCGGAGCCTGCGGCTTCATCGTGAAGAAGGCAATCGCAAGCAGTAGCGCTGAAACCCATATCAGTATTAGCCCTATTCCGAAAGCTATGATTAGCACCGCGCCTATCAGAAGCAGAAGTCCAGCGGTTGAGAATAAGCCAACGCTTGATTTTGCGGAAAGCGACACCATCGAACGCCTGATAAAGAAGCTTGATATGATAGCGAATATCCATAGGATAGCCAACGCCGCCAAGATTCCTCCGACAAAAGGCAGAATGTCAGTTGGGCTAATGTTGGATGTGTCAGGGGTCAAACCTGAAAGTGATGCCCAGTTGCCGTCCCAAGTTGGAAAGACCTTGTAGAGAAAATCGGTTAAATTTGTTAGAACCGCATAGACTAGTACTACGCCTGAGATTACGCCGCCGACTATCCCTGATATCAAACCGTAGAGCGCATTGTTGAAGATGCCTCTTTCGCTGTAGTAGCCAGCCAAGTTGTATAATGCAATGAAGACAAGTATAACGCCGATTAACTCAATGATGCCGTAGTAACTAACGAAAGGTATAACGCCGATAAACATCAGTAATGCGCCAACGCCGCCCAGGGTCTTGCTAGTTTCCAATGTCATTTTCTATTATCCTCAGACCCTTCGTCTCGGCGTATTAAGGATAAAAGCTTTTTCATGCCTAATCACGGCTTGATTCGCCGACAAACCGAAAATCTATCCAAATCCGCCAAAAGAAAGCGGAATCCCTGCCCAACACCCGCGTAAACCATCCGCCACCGCGCTGCAACCTGATGTTACTTGGCTCCTACTAGCGTGCTCGTCTGCTTAATCTCCGGCATCTGCCGCAAGTCCGTGACAATCGTGTCAAGATGCCCGAGGCTTTCGGCTTCGATGCGGACAACCAAGTCGTAGAGCCCGTAAGTTACGAGAACTTCGGTGACTTCTTTGAGGGCGCTGATTTTTTGTGCTGCCGCATGCTCGGTTCCGCGCTTCACAGTGGCGACAACGTAGGCTTTCACAACCATAAAAGTCAGCCTTCTGCAGTTACCTTATGTACGGGGGTGCTTAAAGCCCTTTGGAAACGGATGCTGTGTTGAATGACTGAACGTTATGTTTGAGTTAGATTTTGAGCCGTTTAGCCTCCGCTTTCCAATTTAGAGCTCAGCTCAAGTTCATTTTCATGAAAAGGTTATAAATTGAAGCTTTCAACAAGAGCTCTTTAACGATGTTAGGCCACTTAACAGCGCAAATGTACTCTCCAAAGACCCGCTTTATGCTTGAGAACGCCGACTCAACCATCCACCTACAGCCATAACCGCTCTCACGCCGCCAATTGGGATTACCAAGCTGCAAAACAACAGCAAACTTACGCGGCATACAACCGCCACCCTTAAAAGAAGCATTCTTACGCACCCTAATCAGTGGATCAATAGCCCTATCCGTAAGCATCCGAAAATTGCTCTTAGAATCATACGCACCATCTGCAATAACACGACCCAAAGCAGCCTTACTCTGAGAGCCATCTACCAATCGCTTAAGCATACGCCCATCGCCAACGTCCTCTTTGGTTACTTCAATGGCAAGAATCTGCTTGGTTTTGGTGTCAACAGCAATATGCACCTTGATAAAGCCGCGTTTAACCTTCCATTTCTTGTGCATCCATTCGCCTCGGTTAGAAACCTTAATCCCGCTTGAATCAACAGCTATAGTGACATCCTTGTCCATGTCAACAGATGAGGCTAAATCGACTTTCATCTTTGCAATCCTCCACCAGATGGTAGTGTAGTCTGGCGCTTTTAGTCCATCAACATATTGGCTTAAGCCGCGCATGAAGCCCTCCAGTTGCCTGTAAGGTAGAACATAGGCGTGCACAACTGATAGTAGTTTGATGAATGATTCTGGATAGCGGTATCTGCCTCCTTCTTTGCCCTCGTTCATTGCTTTGAGCTCTCTTGACCAGCCTGCGACAAAGTCTAAATCTATAATAATTGAGCCTCTTTTCACTAACGCTTCATTGTAGCCTTTCCAATCTCTCAAATACCCCATATTCTAAGCGTTCTGTACAAAACTATTATTTAAGTTATTCAACACAGCATCTTGCTGCAAAACACGCACACTTGGTTCTCGGTCTTGGGGTGTTTGGCTGTTCAACCCGCACATCCTAAAATTCAGATAAAGAAGCGGTATAAAAGTATGTCGCATCTACTGTTCAACATGAATACTGCACACGATATTTTTTGAGGTTTATCCATTATAACGGCGTTGTTCTGGTTCGTAATAATATTATTAATATTAATGTTAATAACATTAAGAATATTATTTCGTAATAGTTCTTATAAGCATCTTGAGCACAGACAGAACAAGCGGAGAAGGAAGAAAACTTTTCCAAATAAATTTAGGAGAGTAGAAAATGACAAAAAATTCTAAACACAAACTGCTATTCATAACGCTTTTCCTAACGATACTGATGGCTTCTGGCAGTTGTGCAGTTCCGATACTTAAGGCATACGCATCAGAGCCTACAATTAATCAGAAAGGAGTAAACGTATTGAGCAACGTCGCAGGTTTGGATTTAACAAAATACAGTTTGACCACGGTAACATACAATAATGATACTTCGGCTTCGTATTTTGGCATCCCATCAGGACAGAAAGTACAATTAAATTTGAGCGCAAAAACTACTAGGTTAAATGTCCTTTGCACTTTTACCAACGGTACTCTACAGATGCTGCAAGTTCTTGATAGCGTGGGGACACAAATTCTAGCTAAGCCCGAAATAACCGACACCATTGGATTGGCCAAGAATTTCCTCTCTAACTACCAAACGTACACTGCTGATTCATTCTACGGGCAGTTAGAATCTACGCTTAATGACTTAGAAACAAATAAAAACATTACACAAAAATCAGGAGATATTGAACTAGATGTTACAACTCTTAGTAATGGTTACACTGTATTCAAATGGACGTACGAGAAAAATGGCATTGTTGCGCCAACCAAGTTTTTGGCCCTGGGCTACAAAAACAATTCATTGTCTTTCTTCGTTGACAACTGGCAGGTTTATAAAATTGGCAGTACAACAGTTACGGTATCTAAAGATCAAGCTGAAGCTATCGCTTTGAAGACTGCTGAATCTCATTCTTGGAGTGTTCCACTTGACAATAATGACTCATCCAGAAATCGGTTCAATCAATCTAGCATTGCATTTTCGACTTTGCTTTTCAGTTATTCTAACTATCCTGACAAGACGCATAATGGTGATCCTTTAATGCTTTATCCAATTTGGCGCGTTGGAGTCCAATTGGACAGGTGGTATGGTGATCTTTACGGAATGGAAGTAACAATGTATGCTGATACTGGGCGAGTAATTTCTGCAGAAGAAGCTTTTTCTACATTACATCCACAAACAAGCATAACTCAAACGAACATGACTGATGCTGTAGATTCATACATCGCAAAGGGGAGTAAAAGCAATAGTTTGAGTGCTTTTCAAGCACCTTTACCATGGGTCCTTCTTTTTTCTATTGCTATCGTTGGTGCTGTTTCAATTTGGTTGGTTACAAAAAGGTTACAACTATACAGGCGGCGGATTACAGACCACGTTATCCAGTCAATTATTAAACCCAGTGGTTTGCGGAAATGTCGTAAATCAATCGTTGGAATATTTATTTGCACTTTGTTGTTATCTTTTCTGGTCTTTTTCATCTCTGCTCCAACGGTTAAAGCAAATCCAAATACTGCAACAGCTGTAATCTGGGGATCCGAAAGTGAGGGCCAATTAAGTGGCCAACAACAGCCGTACAATTATTGGCGTAAAACGCTTAGTGAAATTATCTTTCAACAACAATGTGCCATCGGCGTGAGCAATTCATTTCATTCTGCTAACTGGCCTGGACCTAATGGATTAAGCACCAATCAACAAGGAGAGATAGGCTCATATTGGTGGACTATTGAAAACCAACTGTCATATCTGAAGAACCATAATGCTGTTAACGTAGCTGTAGTGGATTTCGACCATGGCGTTGGCACATTCGCGTACTCAGAAGACCCCGGCATCTTCCATTATATGCAAGAAGACGAAACAGGCAATTATATCGGCGACTATCCCGGTATTTACCAACCTTGGCGCGCAGTGTATGACAATGACATATACACCCGTATAAACCCTGGATAGATAAGGTTTGCATTCATTAGCACTTGTATGTCAGCAAATTATTACAATAGTCTTGGCGAACTAAACAATGATTATTATTACCAATACTACGGTATTACTCAGGGCCCACTTCCTGACGGAACAATCCGCGGAATGCCCTATGCCTACACTCACCGCCTCGTAGGACCTCCCATTCCTGGCTTTATAAGCAGCGATGGCTACAGCAACCCAGATTCTGGCTCTCAAGTGTACATTGGTTTTCCAAGAGGTTCGCCATCTCTAACACAAACGCTGCCAAATCTGCCTGATAATCCTGGCGTTTACGTTTATGCTGCTTGGGTTAGTGTCTTCTTCAGTGACCTCATGTACTATCAAATGACAGTTCGCGATGCTTTGGATTCCGCTTGTCAATACTTTTGGGGAACAAGTTTTGTGTTATCTCCGTTATCCCAATATAGCTCGGGAGGTGGATTTAAGCCATACTGGTACGTTCAAGGACAAAATCCCGACAATTGGCCCATTTGCTGGATGAATATCTACGGAAATTCATACATCCAATTACCTCTTCAGCCACCTTTGAACACGATTAATATCCTACCTAACACGGGAGGTTACACAGACCCACCTGCACGACTATATACTGATTCTGGAACCATGCAAATAACGGCTTATGCAGAAAGCGGGTACGCGTTCTCCTATTGGCTACTAGATGATCAGTACTATTCCGCAGACCCAACAATAAACATAGACTACAGCGGTCATACAGTGCAACCAGTCTTCGTACAATTAGCACCTTTCCATGAACTTTCAGTGGAAGCTTGGAGCTTCACATACGGCCAGCTAGACGCATGGTGGGATTCAGTACCTGAAGGATGGCATACTATCTCGGTACCTTATACTTTAACTAATCCCAATGATTGGTACTCGACTTTTGTCGGTTTTGAAGTTTCCACAGCTAACTACTATTACATCGATGAGGTTACTATAAGCGTGTACGTCGATTCTGATACATACGTAACAGCCTATTACTATCCATAGAAGCAGAAATAGAAGAACTCCCCCTTTCTTTTTTCATATTTGAAACAATGGACTTGGCAAGTCTCCCACCAAGTTAATAATTAAATATAATCAATCCCAAGGTTAGTCAAGAAATGTTGACAAAGACTTAGTCAAGAAACCTTGACAAAAACCTATTTATTAAAAACAGGCAACTTATTATATTGGTGAGTTCGCCTATGAGAAAAACTGTTGTCATCACCTTAATCCTGGCGGGTTTGCTGACTTTAAGCGTAGTTTATATCCAACCCATTAAAGCAGAATATCAAGGCAACATCACCATAAACGCTGACGGAAGCATAAGCCCGTCAGGAGCCCCAATCCAGCAAACTGGTAACACTTACAGCTTGACAAGCAATACAGATGGATACATATCCGTGAAAAAAAATAACATTGTACTTACTGGAAATACACTGACTTTATCTGGAGGAATTTGGTTAAGCGCTGTGTCAAATGTTACGGTTAAGAACTTTGTCGTTAAAGGTGGCGAACAAATCGGCGAGATACCAAGAGGTCTCTTTGCGGGCATTTACTTAAGTGATACATCAAATGTAGTTATCACCAATAATACAATAACGGAAGTATCAGATTTTCTTGCGGTGTTCGAATACTACGAAGAGGTAGCCGGAATTATCGTAATCGGGGGACATTTAAACATTTTTTCTGAAAACGATTTGATAAATAATTTCCTAGGCATGGAATTCAGAGATACTGCTCACAACTTAGTTGTGGAAAACAGCATATTATACAGTTCAGCAACTGAGAAAGAGAAAGGATATCATGACCCTGCTGGGATCTTTTTTGACCACTCCTCAAACAACAGCATTTACCATAATAACTTTCAAATTAGTATTGGAGGGCAAGCTGGAAATTCCTTTAATGATTCTGTTAACATTTGGGATAATGGCTATCCTTCAGGTGGCAACTATTGGATTGACTATAACGCCAAGGAAATAGACAATTCAGGAATAGGCAATAAGCCATATGTGATAGACCTGAATAATACTGATCGATATCCGCTCGTGGAGCCATTCAACAGAACCTTTGCGCAACAGGCTACACCATCAAAAATATCAATTACTTCACCAACGAATCAGACATATGATGAATCAAACGTGCCTTTGATTTTCTCGTTAGATGTTTTCTCATCGAATAAAAGCATTTATTGGATGAGCTACAGTCTTGATGGCGAAGGAAACGTAACAATCACCGGCAATACTACCCTTTCAGGACTGATAAACGGCGTGCATAACGTGACGGTTTTCGCGAGGGACGAGTTTGGGAACACCGTCGCTTCAGAAACGGTCTGGTTTGCTGTAGCCGAGGCATCTTTTCCAACAACTCTGGTCGCAGGCGTTTCTGGCGCGTCTGTCGCTATTGTCGGCTTGGGTTTGCTGTTGTACTTCAGGAGGCGTAATCACCGGGTTGAGGCGCGTTCTGTCAAGAAGGCTTCTTGAAAAACAGGGAAAGGGTTGAAGGTATTCAGAATGGCTGTTTAGTAGAAGCTTAGTATGGGTGAGTCTGAGTCCTGCTGCGGAGACCTTATCTCCTCTATGGTGGTTTTGGTTAGGGCTTTGATGTTGTTGAAGTCGCTGATTTCCCCGTAGCTCACGAGTGTGATGGCTGTGCCGTCGCCTCCCATGCGGCATGTTCTGCCGACCCTGTGGAAGTACACCTGCGGCTCCGCTGGCACATCGTAGTTGATGATGTGCGTGATGCCCTGAATATCCAAGCCTCGTGCGGCGACGTCTGTTGCCACGAGCAGGTCCAGTCTTCCTTGCCTGAACGTGTTGATTACGCGGTCTCGCTGGGCTTGGGTGAAACCTGCGTGGATTGCCTCGGCGTTGTAGCCCTTCCTGTACAGCCTTTCCGCCACTTTGCTTGTTTCGCGGCGTGTCCTGCAGAAAATTATCGCTTTCTCAACACGTTTCTCCTTCAGCACATCCAGAAGGGTTTCGAATTTGCCGTGCTGGTTCACAAGCGTGTAGTACTGCTTCATCTGTGTAATTCCAATCTCGTCCTTGCTTACGAGAACCTTGACGGGGTTCCGCATGTACCGGTTACAGACGCTCATAACGGTGTGGTCGATGGTTGCGCTGAAGAGGCTTGTCTGCCTGTCCGTCGGTGCCTTCGAAATTATGAAGTTGATGTCCTCGATGAATCCCATGTCAAGCATGCGGTCTGCCTCGTCCAGAACCACCACTTTCACGCTTGCCAGGTTCAAAACGCGCCTTTCAATGAGGTCGATTACTCTGCCTGGCGTGCCCACGACGATTTGGGCGCCGCTCTGCAACTCGCGTATTTGCCTTTCGATTGAGGCGCCGCCGTAAACCGCCAACACCTTAAGCTTGGCGTATTTGGCGAAGAGGCTCATGTTGCGTGCCACTTGAACAGCGAGTTCGCGTGTAGGCGCAAGAATCAAGCCTTGCACTTTCCTGACTTGCGGGTCTAGGCGTTCCACCATGGGAACTCCGAACGCGGCGGTTTTGCCGGTTCCGGTTTGCGCTTGCCCGATGACGTCTTTGCCTTCGAGCAGCGGCTTTATCGCTTGAGCTTGAATGGGAAAAAGAGTGTCAAACCCAAGGTCTCTTATGCTTTTTAAGACTTCCATACTTAACGGTAAGTCTTCGAATGATTGTATTTCCAATTTATCTTATTTTCTCCTGCCACAGAACTTTTTCATGCTTTTCCAAAAGCTTCAGGAGCTTCGTTAGGTTACATGAGTTAATGTGACATCAAATGAAGCAATGGTTCGCATATAAAAAGGTTTAGCATGTGTTCGAGGAAAAAGAATCGCGATGCTGGGTTCTTTCGGCTTAAGAAGGCAACTGCGGCAAGGTTTGGAAGCGCGTGAATTTTTCTACATCGGTTTGGTTGTTTTCTGCGCCAATACGGACCCCTCCCCCTATAGTTTTCTGACCTACCCCTCTATCGTTTCTGCATCGTATTTCTAATAGGCTTCAAATATGCTGCAGCTCGTATCTTCGCGGCTGTTTTTAGAAAAGAAAATAAACCCCGTTTTTCCCTAGTTCAGAAGCATCTGAAGCCGAGAAGTGGAGAGTCTGGTTTTCGCATGAGGAAAACTTCGGTCGCGGTTCTCTTTGTAGCTTTCGCAGTTGTTCTCTTGCTGGTTTTTTCTCCCGCGTCCTCAGGCACATCCACCAATCCCTGCGGGCAGTGTCACCTTGGAAAGTACGTTCAGCATTTAGACGTACTTGAAGGCGGCAGCGCTGTGCTTTCTCAAATCGGGGTGGGCGAGACCGAAAACGTCACGGTCACCATTGAGAACAGCGTCAACGCAGTCACCTATTCAGCGTTGTCGGGCGTTTCCGTGACGCTTGCCTCAAAGAACGGGGACATCTCAGTTGGTTCTCCCACCGTCAACATCGGCAGTTTGCCGGCTGGGACAGAAAAAGTGACGTGGAAGATTACGGGCGTCTCGGATGGCTATGACTCGCTTGTAATAACGGCGATGGGCGTCAACACGCACTATAACCTGCCGTTTTCAGACAGCTATTCCCCTTCTCCCTCGATTGCGGTGGGGCAGCCTACCACTGCGCCTCCGCCTTCATCTGCTACTAACCCGCTTTCAATCGAGCTAACCTCGCCGGCTAGAGGTGAAAGATGGTCTCCCGGAACCTCTCACAGCATAAACTGGCACACCAACGGCGGCACCGACCCCCTAACTGTAACGATTGAGTGCAGCTTATCAACCATCGAGGGACCATGGACAACCATCGCGGCGGGCATAGCGGACACTGGGTCGTTCGCTTGGGAAACGCCGAACGTCACGGACACGCTGTACCTTCGTGTTTTCGCTGTTGATTCGGGGAATCCTGTGCAGGACGCTTTGGCGGTGGGTGCCGTTGAGGTCGGCGAAGATACTGGGGGTTTGATATTACTCGGTACGGTCTCTGTGGTGCTGTTGGTAGTTGCTGGGTTGGCTGTCATATTCTACAGGAAGTGGCGAGCGCAAACCCGAGAAGCCTCTGGAGGCCACGCGCAGTGAGCAGTCACGACCTTAATTCTGCCATGCTTTTTGTGCATCCGCCCTTGGCAATCGCAGGATACGCCTGCATATTCGTCTTCACCGCACTCCTATTCTTGACTCGCCGCCGAGAAGCAAAGGCAACAAGGCTTTTCGGGCTTGCAGCATGGACGTTTACGCTGCTTGGGTTGGTGACCGGAATGGTTTGGGCTCAAGTGGCATGGGGCACCTACTGGTCTTGGGACCCAAAAGAGACCTTGACGCTGATGCTTTTCGTAGCCGTTTCTGCGAGCCTTGCGCTTTTTTATGAGAAACAATGGAAAACGGCAAAATGGGCGTCGCTGGTTTCATGTGTCCTCTCGGTGGTTACGGCTTCAAGTTCCTTTCTGATTGCGGGTTTACACTCATTCCTCTGAGAAGGTTCGGGAAAAGACTTTCTCTTGACTGGAACTGTTTTTTCGCGTTTATGGTATTGGGATTTCCCAGTAGCTGATGATGTCGCCCTTCACCCACCTGCCGCCGATGCTCTTGACGACGTCGTTTATCTCGTTCCACTCTTCCTTCAAGAACTGAGTCGGCTTCACTATCACGTAGTCGCCTTCAACCGTGAAACTCAGCAGCGCGCGCTGTTCAGGGCTGAACTCCTTCTCAACGCCGCCCGTGTCTTGGCGCGGCTGAACGGGAACTTTCTCCAAAGTCTTAACTTTAGGTACAGCGCTGACTGGAGCGTCTGGCGTCTCAGGTTCCCTGGGGCTTGGCGTGGACGCGGCTGGTGCCGTGTACTCTGGAATCGGATAAGACTCCGCGACATCCTCGAAGCTGTCGCTTCTCACGATGGCAACCACCTGTCCTGAAAACAGGTCGTACTTGATGTCTAAAAGCTCAACGTCATCCGGCAGGTTCAAAGCCGCCGCTTTTCCCCGCAACGCATCCATAAGCTGTGCGGGATTAAGTTTTATCATTCTCATTTTCAATGCTTCAACACGCGCCTTTTCAGGTTGCTTCTTTACTGGTGGCAAACCACTTAAAAGTATTGTTTACACGCTTTTTCATAAAATAGTGGCGGGCGGGGAGGGATTTGAACCCTCGACCCCCCAAATTAGGGGGATTCTCACACTATTCTTATATAATGGCATGTATACATTATACCTGATGTGTATACGAGGGTAGAATGATGACCGAGGTGTTATCTGTAAGAGTCAAGAAAAGCCTGAAACATGAGGCTGAAAAGCTGGGGGTTGACTTAAAGGTAGCTGTAGAGGGTCTCCTTGAGGAACTCGTTGCCGAGAAGAAGGCGAATGCGCAGAGAATCGCAAAAGAACTTAGAGACCTCATGGACGTTAAGCCTGAGGAGTGGGTTGATGACGTCAGAGCGACAAGGCATGAGATGTAAGTACCTCATAGACACTTCTGCACTTTACCCTATCCTTATATCTGGCATCCCCTTCAACGCCGACGAATGCGCGGTGAGCTCCCTCACCGAATATGAGATTGGGAACGTCCTGTGGAAGGAGAACCAGCAAAAGAAGCTCAAGAATCCAAGAAGAATCGCAACAATTTTTTCTGACGCAATACGCCAACTGCGAAAAATAGAGATTGATTCCATCGCTGATGTTTTGGCAATTGCCGTAGAAAGGAATCTCACCTTCTATGATGCGTCATATGCATACATCGCTGAAAAAAACAACATAAAGTTGGTAACGCAGGACACCGACTTACTGAAGAAGTGCAAACTCGCAATCCCCGCCGATAAAATGGAGTAATCTTAACGTGCAAGTTGGTCGATTCTAGACAACGCAAATGCTAAGCCACAATAGTCATAAATACTTAAAGACGTGAATACGCGTCTGGCGAAAGAGTTGAGAGAATATGAAGGTATTGGAATATTTACTGTCCCTGATATGCCTCCAATCAGAGGTAATTTCATTCTACAGTACGAAAATACTGGCAAATATTCGATATCTTTAATCCCTGAAAACCAAAGAGAAGCATTAAGATTTCTCAATCTTCCCGTGACTATTGGAAGATTCTCTGGAACATCTAACAGCCCATTGTATCAGCTTGAAATAGAACGGATTTACCTAAATAATATTAACCTCACATCAGGCAAACCTATACGGTTTTCTTTCCAAATATTTTCCACAATTGTGATATCATATTTTCCCTTGAACCCTGCAGATAGGATTGAATTTAGACGTGGTCTCACTAATTTGCTATTTTGGGGAACCGAGATAATTCAACAGGGGGAACATATGGTTCGAGGCAAAATAACTTGGATCTTGCAAGGAAATGACATTACATTGGAACAAGTACAAAATTATCGAGATGTTAGCAAGCACTTAAATGAATTTAAGGATGTTGATGTAACCTCTGAGTTAAAAATAAATGGAACTTTCAATCAATTGGCTAGTTTTAAGGAAATATCTGATAACTTGCAGAATCTGTTTTCTTTGGCATCTGCCAACTTTATTACAACCCTTTATGAAGACATTTATCTCAACGGTCAACTGAGTGCAACAACATTATTTCCTTTGAAGACTTACACTTTTTCAAATAGACCTTCTCTAGTTGACTGCTCAAACGGTCATGAGTTCAAGGACTTTATAGATATTATATATCCCAATTACCTAAATCTTAGAAATAATTTGGGTTTATCTTACTTCATAGAGTTTTTTACAACGTCTAAAATGTACTCACCGCTTGAAGTTGAATACATTCTGGCAACAACGTCATTCGAATGCCTAGAAAGTTACTTCAGAAATTGGCGAGGATTACGAGAGGCAAGCGGTGGTTTAAAAGGAAAAATTACTATATTATGTAACCACTTTGGATTTACAGCAACTGATGCCGAACTTGAGTCATATAGACTTTGTAGAAACAGTCTTACACATGAGGGCAAGTTCCCTGCTGGTTCAGATAGTGTTGCATCTACGATGGCACTAAGGAACCTAATGGATAGATTTGTTCTGACCATTCTCGGCTACAGAAACAAGCCATATTTTAACACGATTACAAGGAACAAAGAGATGGTGCCATAACCGACTGACCTTCTTGCAAGTTTGCGCCAGTTTGTGACCACTTTATTCAATGCCCTTACATTTTATATCAAGTTTGCTTGTGCAGTCTACTGTAGTCAAGGACGAAAAAATGTCAAGACAGACACTAAGACCTGAGACTGATGAATATTTAGGAAGCGAAAATAAACACTCAAAGCAGGCAAGGTTTGTTTGTGGCGGGCGGGGAGGGATTTGAACCCTCGACCCCCAACTTAGGAGGCTGGTGCTCTATCCGTGACGCCTACAAAATCACCCTCGACCCCTACAATTTTAGGTGAAGGTAAGCATCAATCCGTGCTGAGCTACTCGCCCACCGCAAAAGCAGAACACAAACAAAACGTAAAAACATTACTGCAAATAGAACAGCTAAACAGAAAAAGAGGGATAATAAACCCACAACCAAACCCTCAAACCCTTCTAAAAATAGAGAAACTCGTAATACACCTTGAAGGAAAAGGAAGCGGCAATTTTTTTCGATTCAAAAATCCGAATAGCCTTGTTCGACAGAAGAGAAAGTATGCTAAGTAAGGTTTCAACTTCAAACCTATCAATAGAATCCATTGGGAGCATTTCCCTCGAAGTTTTTTCTATTGTAATGTATCTAGAATCGGGAGAAAATTTGCATCCGTCTAATACCAAATTTTGTGAAAACATAATTCACGACCTCACCCCATTGTCATATCAAAACGCAACCTTAAACAATTTACGCTATAGGTTTAGAACCACAAACACAATCGCAATCAAACTGAGCACAAACAGAGCTACCGCTAACCTTTTTTATGCTTATCCTCATGCACAGCAGACCAGAGCCAATTGCCCTCCTTGTCTTTAGCATCCATAAGGAAACCTTGGCTATCCTTGAAACCAGCCATAAACGCCAGCAACGACTTGTAATCGCCCTTATACACAATGTCGTACAGTTTTTCACCGCAAATCTCGCACAAACTCTCTTTTTGTGGAAGCGCCCCTTTCGGAATCCTCAACTTATTTCGACCACAAACGCCAAACCAGTTAACAACAACTTGCTTCTTAACACCCTTACGTATGGAAGCGTGGCTTAACTCGTACCAAAGACTTCCGCCGACAGTTTTGCGAGCACCTCTAACCTTGACGATAAAGCCATCTTTTTCATTAGCCCGACGAGTAACGCCTTCAAAACCGTTACAGCCGTTAACACAATTATTCCTATCAAGCACATGCACACCACCACCCTTATCCTTCCAGCAATTTGAACAGTTACGACAGTTGCCGTAGCCACCTTTAATGAATCCGAGAACGTGAAAATGGCGACCCTTGAAATAATGCGCCTTTTCGCCAGCGTAAGTTTCGTTTTTGCCGTGATAACGGAAATGATGATAGACGTAACAGCCGCCAACAATCCCACGATTGAGCAAAGCCTTCAAAGTAGCCTTCTTCAATTCCTCAAAAGAACCAGCAAAATCCTGTGGCGGACTAACGATAACATGCTCAATCTTCATCTTAAGCTTGTTGGAAGCATACTTTAAAATTGCTTCCCCACGACCAGTTTCTCTCACGCCCCATGAGCTAACCCCGCAAGACGGACACTCGGGTCGGTTACAGCTAAAAAACACGCTTCACAAAGACCTTGTTCCTATAATCAACGCCGTTAATGGCAACCCCAATCTGGTCGTGTAGATGAACGCGCAGGCAACCCTTAAGCTTCTTAACCTTCCTACGTAGAAAAGTACCGCACTTATCATCTTTCACCTTCCCATGAGCAACCAACGTAAAAACAGGGTCATCCTCAACAAAATCGTCAACCAGCTGCTCTTTAGCCGAATGTGCTTTCTCACGCCAATCCTCGCCTAGAGCAGGCTCCGAATAATAATCGTCAAAACTTTCTTGGTAATCAAGCCAAGCCTTTTCCTCGGACGAACTGTCCCATTCTTTCAAATTTTTTCACCTATGGTTTGAGTTAACGAAGTTTTATATAGGCATTATATGACATAATTAAGCCGAGAGACCATAATATGTCGCATGACCCTGAAAGAGAACATACATCAAAACCCGTATCGGAAAGCCAATTCCTCCCGCCACTTCAAAAAAGCATTCTCATATGCCTTGCAAGAAGCCAGCCTTTGAACAAAAATCAAACAGCCCATGCCGTCAAGAAGGACTACAAATCATCATGGAAGGCACTCAACTACCTTGAAAACAAAGGGCTAATCGCAGAAATCAACACAGGCGAATATCGTGGGAGAGAATATACGCGCTATTGGCTCACATCCGCAGGCGTATTTATTGCTCTAATAGAAGGGATTAAACCCGAACCCCTCCTTGCCAAAACACTCACGATATATCCCGAAAACAAAACTCTCCAATGCATAGTAGAAGCTTCATCCGTACTCGGAACAGATATGTATAAAATTGCTTATCCAGCCATTCTTAACAAAAGAAAACTTGAAAACGATGATATTTCGTTGATGATGGCAGCTCAACTTCGGAAAAACCTAAGTTGGGAACAAATCAAAGGGCTCATATCAATAATGAAGAAGTATCCTGAACAATTTGGGAACTTCAATAAGCAGAGAGACCAAATGCTTGAGAACCTGAAGAAAGTGGAATCCATCCTGAAGAATGCCTAATCGCAGAAACATGTTTTTGTTTGCAAAAAGAAGTTAAAAAATCTGATGCAAATGCAACCGCCAAAGGAGCGCACTTTAACACTGGGAGACTTTATGAAACGGCATAGCCCCGAAAAATAAATAAGGATTTCAAAGCAAATTATGTAGTCGGAGAGGAGAACTTTTTGGACTATATCGAAAGGCAAGAAATCATCTCAAAATCCCCAATATCCTTCGCATACCTCAAACGATTCAACATTGCAGCAGGCGTCCTACAACTGGTCAACGGTCTCATAATGCTCTCTCTAACTTTCCTTCTCACATGGCCGAAGGGAACAGACATCTATACATTTTACCTCACATTTGCCCATGTTAGCCCAACCAACCCAGCTATTATTGCGTCTCCAAATCCGCAAGTACTTTTCACCATTAGCCATTTAGGCGTACTACTTGCAGCTTTCCCGTTGATTTCAGCCATTGCGCATTTCACAATCGCTTTTCCAAAAAACAAATCATACAATGAAAACCTGAAGAAAGGCTTTAACCCTTACCGCTGGTACGAATACACGTTTTCAAGTTCAATCATGATTTGGATTATAGCTACATTCGTGGGAATCTGGGATTTCTGGTCACTTGCAATGATATTCGTTTTGAATGCAATGATGATAATGTTTGGCTATATGATGGAATTAGTCAATCAAAAAACTGAAAATACCAATTGGTCAGCATTTATCTTAGGCTGCATTTCTGGAGGCTTTCCATGGGTAGTTCTCTTTGCATACTTTACAGGCGCCGTAATAAACAGTAACAACAACGTTCCTAACTTCGTTTTCGCTGTATTCATCGTCTACCTAATACTATTCATGAGCTTCGCAGTAAACCAAGTTTTACAGTACAAAGGTGTAGGAAAATGGAGAGATTATTTGTTCGGTGAAAGAGAATACATCGTGCTCAGCTTCATTGCTAAAACGATTCTAGTTTGGCTAGTGTTTGTAGGTTTATTCAGACCATTCTAATCCCTTTTTTTGTTTACTGCCCACTCAACACGAATTACCAGCGCGCAAGAAAAACACGTACCCTTGCGCTCTGAAAACAAGACCACTTATGCCCTCTCTTAAGCTGAAGGGCAACGCAGTCAAAGACCAACACAGGAATGACAGCCAGCCGACACCACGTCTTTCCCAGCCCACAAAAGCTAAGCGCCCTCTGCCTTCCGCAGCCTTCAAGTTAAATTTTTCCTCTCTGTCCACACAGAAAGTCGCTGAGGCTAAAAATTTAATCTCTCAGGACGGGCGCACAAAAAGAAGGGACGCATATCAATCCCAACAAGGAATGAAGTGAAAACCATGAAAAAATCGAGAAATAAGCGAAACGGCAACCATGCCGACAGAAGCGAAAATCATAAATCTAGATGGATACTAAGACAATACAGGAGAAGACCAACATGAACCATGAAGAAAGTGAAGAAAAAGTCTGTGACCTTAAGGCTGGTGCTCTTTACGTAAAAACTGGTACTCCCAGCTTTTAATCCGTGCTGAGCTACTCGCCCAATGCTGTTTTTCCATGCAGCCTCTAAGTTGTGGGTCAAGAGTTTTAATGTTTTTTGACCTACCTTTTGACAGAGAGGCTTTGGAATAACTGATGCTTTACGTTTGGAGACATTAAACCCTTGTGCCTGTAAAAGCTGTTAGATACAGTTGTGAAGTGAAAATAGGAGAGGGAGGGTGATGCCTGCAGTTTAAGGAAAAAGAAACGAGAGGAATTCTGCAAGCATCGCTCTCTTGAATAGTTTCAACTGCAGTTTTAGGGATTTAAAGAATTTTCAGATTTATGTCCAAATCTTA
>Ga0210077_1000073_pt1 | contig 57826 bp, 61 predicted proteins | sample RushMan_CattailN_5_FD_185556 | JGI IMG/M metagenome (GOLD analysis project Ga0210077, IMG submission 185556) | Wetland microbial communities from San Francisco Bay, California, USA, that impact long-term carbon sequestration -... | ecosystem: Environmental > Aquatic > Marine > Wetlands ...
CGATGATTCCGGCGTCTCTCAGGCGCGCAACGGCGCGCTTCAGCTTGGCCTCCTGTGCCAGAACGTCCAAGCCACCTTCGGTCGTGATCTCGTGGCGCCCTTCCGGCACGAGCATGGCCATCTCGGGCTTGATGCCGCACGCCACCGCCAGCATCTCGTCCGTCGCCGCCATCTCCAGGTTCAGCTTGATATGCGTGAGCTCGCGCAGGCGCCGCACGTCCTCGTCCTGGATGTGGCGCCGATCCTCGCGCAAATGAACCGTGATGCCATCCGCGCCGCCCAGATGGGCCTCGACCGCAGCCCATACCGGGTCGGGTTCGTAGGTCCGCCGCGCCTGCCTCACGGTCGCGACATGGTCGATATTCACGCCGAGTTCGATCATAGGTCCTGCAACTCCATGAGCACTGTTCGGGTGTGCAGCGTCTGGCCGCCGAGCCGGTACGCGATGAGGGCGCGCAGCAGCCCGCGCGCCTCGTCGCGCGTATCGGCGCGACGGTAGTCGTCGCGTGCCAGGTCGAGCAGCGTACGGCCGCTGACCTGCAGATCCGCCCCCGGGCCCCGTCCCCCCGGCGCGCCGCCGTCCAGCGCGACCGGCCCGCGATCGGGCTCGTAGACGTAGTGCCGTTCCGGCTCGATGGCCTGCCCGCTCGCCGCGTCGCGCTCCAGCACCGGAGCATATCCAAGTTCCGCCAGCATTCTGCGCTCGAATTCGCGCAGCACCGGCGCGTGCGGCTCCCGCGCCGAAAGGCGCGCGAGGCTGCCGGCATAGGCGTCGTACAGGCCTTCGTGCGGATCCTCCCGCGGCAGCAGGCGCAGCAGAAGCTCGTTCAGGTAGAAGCCGCACATCAGCCCGAGCCCCTCGAGCGAGCGCAGCCCGGCCGCCCACTCCGCCGAGGTGAGGGTGCCCAGCTCGCCGGACGCGCTCCAGCTCAGGCGAAGCGGATGGAACGCGAGCAGCACGCCCCTCATCGCCGAGCGCGGGCGCCTGGCGCCGCGCGCGAGCAGCGCCACCCGCCCGTATTTGCGGGTAAACGCCTCCACGATCAGGCTGGTCTCTTTGTAGGGATGCGTATGCAAGACGAAGCCGGCCTCATGCTCCGCCCTGCGGCGCGCCCCTCGGCTATCCATAACCCAGCTCCCGCAGGACGCGCTCGTCGTCGGACCAGCCACGGCGAACCTTCACCCAGACCCCGAGATAGACCTTGCCGCCGAACAGGCGCTCCATGTCCTTGCGCGCGGCCTCGGCGATACGCTTCAATTGCGCGCCCCGGGCGCCGACCACGATTCCCTTCTGGCTTTCCCGCGCGACCAGTATGGTCGCCTCGATTCTGCGCAGGCGCCCTTCCTCGCGGAAGCTGTCGATCACGACTTCGCAGCGGTAGGGCAGCTCTTCGCCGAGTTGCTGGAAAAGCTTCTCGCGCAGCAGCTCGGCAGCGAAGAACCGCTCGTCACGGTCGGTCAGCTGATCGAGCGGGTAAAGGGCGGGCGCCTCCGGCAGCGCTTCGCGCAGAACGCGCAGGAGCTCGGGCAGGTTGCGGCCGGTTCGGGCACTGGCGGGGACGATCGCGGCGAACTCGCGTTCCCTGCTCAAGCGGTCGATGAACGGGATCAGCTCCGCGGTCCGCTTGACGCGGTCGACCTTGTTCAGCACTGCCACCACCTTGGCCGCTTTCGGTATCCGCTGCAGGACCGCACGGTCCGCCTCGCCGAAGCGCAGCGCATCGACCACGAAGAGGACCACGTCGGCGTCCTTGAGCGCCTCCGCCGCACGCCGGTTCAGCCTTCGGTGGAGGACATCCCGATGCTGCGATTGCAGTCCCGGCGAATCGATGAAGACATACTGACAGTCGTCCGCGTTCAGGATTCCGGTCACCAGGTGGCGGGTTGTCTGCGCCTTGGGAGAAACGATCGAGAGCCGCTCGCCCACCAGACGGTTGAGCAAGGTCGACTTTCCCGTGTTCGGCCGGCCGGCGATTGCGACCGAGCCGCAACGAAATGCGCTCATGGCTCGAGCGCCTTCAGCAGCGCCTCCGCAGCCTGCTGTTCCGCGCGGCGGCGCGACGTCCCGCTTCCGATTGCGCGCAAGCCGAGCTCCGCCACGACGCACTCGACCTCGAAAGTCTGCACATGCGCGGCGCCGCGGGTCGCGGTCACCCGGTACTCCGGCAAGGGGCGGTGCCGGCCCTGCAGCAGCTCCTGCAGCCGGGTCTTGGGATCCTTCTCGGTTCGCTCCGGGTCGAGCGCCGCGAGCGCATCGCCGTAGACTTTGAGCACCGCCTCGCGCGCCGCGTCGTATCCGCCATCCAGCAGGATCGCGCCGAATACCGCTTCCATCGCATCGGCGAGTATCGAGGGCCGGGCGCCGCCGCTGGCGAGCTCCCCTTCCCCGAGGCGCAACTGCCCGCCGAGCTCCAGTCCCCGCGCGAGCGACCCGAGCGACTCTTCCCGCACGAGATCGGCCCGCAGGCGGGTCAGCTTGCCCTCGCTCAGCGCCGGGAAGCGCCGGTAAAGCGCCTCGGCGACAACGCAACCGAGCACGCCATCACCGAGAAACTCGAGCCGTTCGTTGTGCGGCGATCCATAGCTCCGGTGCGTCAGCGCCTGTTCCAGCAGCGCCTCGTCGCGGAACCGATATCCAAGACGGCTCTCGAGCGTCGCAGGCCGGTTCAAGGCGAATCAGTGGCCGGCGGCGCTCGCCTGGAAATCCATGTAAACGCCCATGTTGCCGATCAGCGGGACTTCCTTCCGGTACGAGAAGGAAATCACCGTCGCGCCGCCTTCATGGGTGATCTCCAGGTCGCTCGGCTTGATCGACGGCATGTCGTCGATGGCCTGGCGGGCCTCGAACGCCTTGCGGATCTCCAGCGGCGACGATTCTCCGGAATTCGCGATCGCGGTGATCGCTTCCTTGATCGTGAAGTACTCCAGGTAATCCGGTCCTATCTTCAGGCCGAACAGAATCACGAATACCAGGACAATCGCTCCGATGACCAGGCCACCTAAGCTGAGGCCCAATTGCCTGTTGCGCATCTTTCCTCCCAGCACGAGCGTTAATGAAAGGTTCCGAACCGGCTCAAATCCCCCAGATTGAGCCAGATGAAGAACGCCTTGCCTATGATGTTCGCGTCAGGCACGAATCCCCACACCCGACTGTCGCTCGAATTGTCCCTGTTGTCCCCCATCATGAAATAGTGCCCCGGCGGGACGTGACACACAAAGCCCTGACTATTGTAGTGGCAATCCTTCGAGTCGGGGAACGGAAGCACCTGGGAGACGTAGGCCGGCGCGTTCGGGTCGATCAGGATCTGGTGCTTCACGCCGCCCAGATCCTCGACATAGCGCTTGTAGAACTGCATGGTGCTCTTCGAGAGGTAATCGCTGATTTCCCGCGTCGGCACCGGCTTGCCGTTGATGATCAGGCGCTTGTCCCGGTACTCCACCGTGTCGCCCGGCAATCCGACAACGCGCTTGATGTAATCGAGCGACGGGTCGTCGGGATAGCGGAAAACCATGACATCCCCGCGGTGCGGATTGCCGATCGGAATGATCTTCTCGTTGATGATGGGAAGCCTGATGCCGTAGTCGAACTTGTTCACCAGGATGAAGTCCCCGATGTGGAGCGTCGGAATCATCGAGCCGGAGGGAATCTTGAACGGCTCGACGACGAACGAGCGCAGCAGGAACACCACGACTATGACCGGGAAGAAGCTGACCGAGTATTCGACCCACCAGGGCTGCGCCGCCTGCGCCGGGCGCCCCTTGCGCAGCCAGATGATCTCGACCAGCCAAACGGCGCCGGTCAACAGCAGGAGCAGGAACAGGAAAAGTGCGAAGCTCACTTTTCACCCATCTGCAGAACCGCCAGGAACGCCTCCTGGGGAATTTCGACCGCGCCGACCTGTTTCATGCGTTTCTTGCCTTCCTTCTGTTTTTCGAGCAGCTTTTTCTTGCGCGTGATGTCGCCGCCGTAGCACTTCGCAAGGACGTTCTTGCGCAAGGCCTTGACGTTCTCCCGGGCCACGATATGCGATCCGATGGCGGCCTGAATCGCCACGTCGAACATCTGGCGCGGAATCAGGCCGCGCAGCCGCGACACCAGATCGCGCCCGCGCGCCTGCGCGCTGGAGCGGTGCACCATGGTCGAGAGCGCGTCGACCCGCTCGCCGTTGACCAGCACGTCGAGCCGCACCATGTCGGCGGGCCTGTATTCCTTGAAATCGTAGTCGAGCGAGCCGTAACCGCGCGTCAGGGATTTCAGCCGGTCGAAGAAATCCAGCACGACTTCGTTCAAAGGCAGATCGTACGAGAGCACGACGTGGCTCGGCGAGTAGCGCATGTTGGTCTGGACGCCGCGCTTCTGCGTGCACAAGGTCATCACGGTGCCCACGTACTCCTGCGGGACGAAAATGGTCGTCGCGATGACGGGCTCGCGGATTTCCGCGATCTTGCCCGGATCCGGCAGCTTGGCCGGGTTCGACACCTGCTCGAGCAGACCGTCGGTGGTAAGCACTTCGTAGACGACCGACGGCGCGGTCGTGATCAGGTGCATGCCGTATTCCCGCTCCAGCCGCTCCTGGACGATGTCCATGTGAAGAAGGCCGAGGAAGCCGCAGCGGAAGCCGAACCCGAGCGCCTGCGAAACCTCCGGTTCGTAGTGGAACGAGGCGTCGTTGAGATGCAGCCTTTCCAGTGCGTCGCGCAGCGCGTCGTACTGACTGGACTCGACGGGATAAAGCCCCGCGAAGACCTGGGGCTTGACTTCCTTGAAGCCCGGCAACGGCTGTTTGGTCGGCTTGTCGGCATGCGTCAAGGTATCGCCTACCTTGGCCGCGCGAAGCTCCTTGATGCCGGCGACGACGAATCCCACCTCGCCCGCCGAGAGTTCGTCTCGCGCCTGCGCTTTCGGCGTGAAGACCCCGATTTCCTCGCACAGGTGCGATCCGCCCGTGCTCATCAGCCGGATCTTGTCCTTGGTCCGCAGAAGGCCATCGACAACCCGCACCAGCATCACCACGCCGACGTAGTTGTCGAACCACGAATCGATCACCAGTGCCTTGAGGGGCGCCTCCGGGTCGCCCCGGGGCGGCGGCACCCGCTCGATGATGGCTTCCAGGATGTCGATCACGTGCTCGCCCGTCTTCGCGCTCGCGCGAATGGCGTTGTGCGCGTCGATCCCGATGACATCCTCGATCTCCTCGATCGCACTCTCCGGGTCCGCCGACGGCAGATCGATCTTGTTCAGAACCGGGATCACCTCGACGCCGAGCTCGATCGCGGTGTAGCAATTCGCGACCGTCTGCGCTTCCACTCCCTGCGAGGCGTCGACCACGAGCACCGCGCCCTCGCAGGCCGAGAGCGAGCGGCTGACCTCGTAGGAGAAATCGACGTGGCCCGGCGTGTCGATCAAGTTGAGGAAATACGTCTCTCCGTTCTGGGCCCGGAACTTCAAGGCAGCCGTCTGAGCCTTGATCGTGATGCCGCGCTCGCGCTCGAGCTCCATCGAGTCCAGCACCTGGGCCGCCATTTCCCGGTTCGAGAGCCCGCCGCACATCTGGATGAAGCGGTCGGCCAGCGTCGACTTGCCGTGGTCGATATGCGCGATGATCGAAAAATTGCGAATGTGGCTCTGAGCCATCACAAAAAAGGGTGCCGTCGGCACCCTTCTGGGAAACGACCGCTATCTTACCGCAAGGCGGTCTGTCAGGGCCGTAAGGTCGAGGAAATAGTGGCAGATTTCCCGGCCGTCCTGATCGACCAGCACCGGTACGTACTCGCCGTAGCGCGACTCGAGCGCCGGGTCCGTATCCACGTCGATCACTTCGACCGTGAAGCGCAACTCTCCTTGCATGCCTTCGAGGGCCCGCTGCATGTCCTCGCAAAGATGGCAGTAGCTACGGCCGTAGAGCGTCAGCCGCACTGCCGTTCAGCCGCCGTCGACGAGGCCGGCGACCGCCACGAACGCCGTGCCCTCGCCGCGGCGAACCTGCAGCGTGAAGACCGCGTTCTTGTCGAGGCCCGCCAGCAGGCGGTCCAGCTGCTTGGCCGACTTCAACTCCGTTTGCCGGCCGTTGTGGACGAGCATCAGCAGCACGTCGCCGCGGCGCAGGTCCGCCGCCGCTCCGGGCCGCACCTCGGTGACCACAAGGCCATGCTTGAGCTTCGACTCCGCGCGCTGCTGCGGCGTGAGCTCGGCGACCACCACGCCCAGCCGGTTCGCCGCGGCCCGCTGCGGCTCCTGGTCGGGAGATTCCTCGAGCGAAGCGCGCTTTTCGTCCCTAAGCTGGCCGACGGTGATGGTCAGCGTACGCTGCGCGCCGTTGCGCCAGACTTCCAGCTTCACCCGCGATCCTGGCCGCGTCGCGCCGACGATCCGCGGCAGGTCGACCGACGACTCGACCGGCTTGCCGGCAAAGCTCAGGATGATGTCGCTCGTCTCGATTCCGGCCCTCGCGGCCGGACTGCCCTTCTCGACCGTGTTCACCAGTGCGCCACGAGGGCGCTCGAGCCCGAAGGACTGCGCCAGGTCTCCGGTGACCTCCTGGATCATCACGCCGATACGTCCGCGCGAAACGTGCCCCGACTTCCTCAACTGGGCCTGGACGTCGAGCGCGACATCGATCGGTATCGCAAAGGAAAGCCCCATGAATCCGCCGGTGCGGCTGTAGATCTGCGAGTTGATCCCGACCACCTCTCCTTTCATGTTGAAGAGCGGCCCGCCCGAATTGCCGGGATTGATCGGCACGTCGGTCTGGATGAAAGGCACGAAATTCTCTTCCGGCAGCGACCGGCCCTTGCCGGACACGATGCCGGCGGTGACCGTGTTGTCGAAGCCGAAAGGGGAACCGATCGCCACCACCCATTCGCCGACTCTCAAGTGCGAAGGGTCCCCGAACTTGACCACCGGCAGTCTGCTCGCATCCACCTTGATGAGCGCCACGTCGCTGCGCCGGTCCGCCCCGATGACCTTCGCCTTCAGCTCGCGCTTGTCGGTAAAGCGCACGTCGATCTCGTCCGCGCCCTCGACCACGTGAGCGTTCGTCAGAATGTACCCGTCCGGGCTGATGATGAAGCCGGAGCCGAGGGAGCGGCTTTCCGCACGCGGCTCCGGGTTCTGCTGCCGCGGCATGAAGCGGCGAAAGAATTCCTGCAGCTCGTCGTCTCCGATCCCGGGAATCCTCGGCAGCGCCCGGCGTTTCACCTCCTGCTTGGTGCTGATGTTGACGACGGCGGGCCCCTGCTGCTCGACCAACCGGGTGAAATCAGGCAGTGCCTGAGTCTGCGCAAACGCATGCGTGCCCAATCCCAGCAGGCACACGGCCACAAGGCCTCTCAATACTCGCATATCAATCCCCTTTCTCAGCCGCTACTTCGGAGCGTGGAACCGCACCGCGTCGGCTATCTTGCGCACGCTGCCCGCGGGCGCCTCGCCCACCACCGTGACGAGGTGATCCGCCACCCTGCGCGTGTAGATGTTGATCGCTCCCATGGAGGACAGGCCCAGCGGCCGCATTTCGCGGCCCGGCGTCTCGGGTTCGATGAACACCGAGATGGCGGCAAGCCCGTCCGAATACACCACCTGATCGACCTGCCCTGTTTGATGCAGCTTGCGCTTGACTTCGACCACCTTCGCGAAGCCCGGAATGCCCGGCGCAATGCTCCATCCGGCTGCCTCCACGTCTACCGGCGTCACATCGGCGTCTTCGACGCGCCAGTTGGCGTTCGTCTGCGGAGCGCGCAATTCGCTGGAAGCGACCGGTCCGATCGCCAATTGGGTGAAGGTGAACTGCTCCAGCGCCTTCCCCTCCGAATTCAGCGTCACCGCCTTCAGCAACATGCCTGTCCGAACATCGGCCCAAAACCTGTAGCCGTATCGATAGTTGTCCTTCGGCTCGAGCTCGATCAGCTGGCACTCGTATCCGGCGACCCGGTAGATATCGCCCTTCCTGATCCGGTAGTGCTGCTCGAGAACGCCGATTCGGGCCGGCAGCAGCGCGGGAAACGCCCGTTTGTGGCTGCGCCTGTCGACTTTGACGATGCGCTGGCTGGGGAGGTAGCACTTGACGGCATCATCGGTCCGCAGGATTTCGCGCGGCGCGCCATCCAGCGCCTCCAGCTTCTCGACGCTTCCGTGCGGGCCGGCACTGCGCACGATGCGCGAACTCTCGCTGTGCTCGCCCTGCTGGTATACGAACGTCCCGCTGTAGGACAGGCTCTGCGTGGCCTGGTAGATCTTGCCCAGCCATTGCACCGCGTCTTCCGGCGAGGCTTGCTGCGCATGGCTCAGGCGCGCGCAGCCCGCCGTGGCCAGCACCAGCCAGACCGTTCTGACGAAGAAAGCCGTGCCCGCCCGGTACCTCATTTCACTCCGCTCTGAACCGCCTCGTCGGACACTGTGCGGATGTAGGGAGCGACCCCTTGCAGACTCAGCTGCGGCGAGTAACCCTGATGCGCGAGCAGGTAGTCATCAGCGGAGCTCGGCAAGGGGACCCGCTGCGGCAACTTCGAATTGGCGACGGCCTGGTCTTCGGTCTTGGGTTTCAGCGCAACGGGCATTGCGACCGTGGCGCCGTTGCCCGCCTGATGCGGCGCGAAGCCGAGCCAGCCCACCAGGGCGACCGCCGCGACGCTTGCCGCCGCCGAGAGCGCGATCCAGCGCCTGCGTCCGGCTACGGGCGCCCTGCGTTGCGGCGCGAGGACGGTCGGCTCCAGCGCCAGCCGTTCGCCGATTCCCGCCGCGTAGTCGACCGCGAGCCGGTTCTCGCCCCGCAGTGCGTCGCCGATAAGATGATAGGTGGCCCATGCCGCCCGCGCTTGCTCATCGGCCGACAGTGCCGCCAGGGCTTCGCCCAGCTCGTGATCCTCGAGCTCGCCGTCCATCAGCATCGAGATTTTGGCTTTCATCGTCTACCACCTCTTGTCTTTGGCGGTCTCCAGAAGCGGCCGGAGCTTTTCGGCGATCGCTTCGCGAGCACGGAAGATGCGCGAGCGGACGGTTCCGATCGGGCAATTCATGATCTGCGCGATGTCCTCGTAGCTCATGCCCTCGATTTCCCGCAGCTGGATAGCGGTTCGAAGCTCCTCGGGCAGCTCGGCAATCGTCGCATTCATCGTCTCGGCGATCTCTTTGGACAGCAACTGGCTCTCTGGCGTATCGATGTCTCGCAGCTGCTCGGCATCATCGTACCCTTCCGCTTCCTCAGCCCCCACGTCCGTCGAGGTCGGCGCCCGCCGCCCCAGGGCAATGAGGTAATTTTTCGCGGTGTTGATCCCTATCCGGTACAGCCACGTGTAAAACGCGCTGTCGCCGCGAAACCCCGGCAATGCACGATACGCCTTGATGAACGCTTCCTGTGTGACATCCTCCACCTCGGCGGGATCACGCACGAACCGTGACAGCAGGCGCGCCAGCTTGCGCTGATACTTCTCGACCAGTAATCCGAACGCCCGCTTGTCGCCACGTTGAGCCCGCGCAACGAGCTGGCTATCGATGTCCCGGTCAGACACCGCCGACTCCCGCCGCCCGCGCGGGCGCCTCTGCAGCAGTGTCCTGGCACGCCTGCGGCCTCCAACACCTCTTTTTCACTGACAATTGCCTTAGTAAATAGTTCGTTCGACGCGGTGCGATCACGCAATTTCGCCGACGCGCGGCAAGGGCGCCGCATCCGGCAAGCGCCCCCACAAGGCCCAGAGCCGGAGGGCCCGGAAGGCCTCGGCGTCCAGCATATCCCCCGTGACGACTATGGTGCGGCGCATCGGACCCCTGCCCGTAAGCACCACGAGCAGGCTGCTGACGTAGCGCCGCGCGTCAAGTCGCAACGGGGAGAGCGCCGCGCCGGCCGCCTCCAGGCCGAGCCGATCCTTCCCCTCGAGGTGCAATGCGCGCGGCGATCGCCTGCCGCGCAGCAGCGCGCGGTCGCGGGCCGCGGCAAGGCCCAGGCCGGCCACGAGCAAGCCGATCGCGATCCCTGAAGGGGCGGGCCACAGCAAGGCGATGCACGTCCCGGCTGCGGCGTGCACCGCGACGATCGCCGCGGCAAATGCACGCGACGGCTTCAGATCGATGCGAAGGGTCCGCGTGCCGCTCAAACCCGGGAGAAAACCAGGGAGCCGTTGGTGCCGCCGAACCCGAACGAATTGGACATCGAAACGCGCACCTGCATCTCGCGCGCCGCATTGGGCACGTAATCGAGGTCGCACTGGGGATCGGGATTGTGCAGGTTTATGGTCGGCGGCGACACCTGACGATGGGTGGCAAGGATGGTGAACACCGCTTCCACGCCTCCGGCCGCCCCCAGCAGGTGCCCGGTCATCGACTTGGTCGAATTCACCGCAACCCGCTTGGCATGCCCGCCCAGCAGCCTCTTCACGGCAATCGTTTCCGCCACGTCCCCAAGCGGGGTGGAGGTGCCGTGAGCATTGATGTAGTCCACCGCCTCCGGCGCCAACCCGGCGTCCTTGAGCGCGTTGCGCATGCAGCGGAATGCCCCGTCCCCGTCCTCGCAGGGCGCGGTCATGTGGTAGGCGTCGGCCGACACCCCATAGCCGGCGAGCTCGCAGTAGATGCGGGCGCCGCGGGCGCGCGCGTGCTCGTATTCCTCCAGCACCACGGCGCCCGCGCCCTCTCCCAGGACAAAGCCGTCACGGTCGCGGTCCCAGGGACGGCTGGCAGCCTCCGGGTCCTCGTTGCGCGTCGACAGCGCGCGCGCCGAAGCGAAGCCCCCCATCGCGAGCTCCGTCACGGTCGCCTCCGCGCCGCCGGCGATCATGACGTCGGCGTCGCCGTAGCGGATCGATTTCGCCGCCTCGCCGATGCAATGCGTGGACGTGGTGCAGGCCGTGACCATCGCGAGGTTCGGCCCCTTCAGACCCAGCATGATCGACAGATTCCCGGCGATCATGTTGATGATCGTTCCCGGAATGAAGAACGGCGAAACGCGTCTCGGCCCGTTCTTCAGCAACTCGTCGTGAGTCAGCTCGATCAAGGGCAGACCGCCGATGCCCGAGCCGAAATTGACCCCCGCGAGCTCGGCGGCATCGGCCGTCAGCGTCACCCCCGAATCGCGCCAGGCCTGCAGCCCCGCCGCCATGCCGTAATGGATGAAGGTATCCATCCGGCGCGCCTCTTTGGGAGACAGGTACTGGGCGATATCGAAGCCCTTGACTTCGCCGGCGATCTGACTCGCCAGACGGGAAGGATCGAAGCGGGTAATCCGCGTGATGCCGGACTTGCCGGCCAGCACGTTTTCCCAGGCCTCGGATACCGCGTTTCCGACCGGCGATACGATGCCGAGTCCGGTTACGACGACTCTGCGACGGGACAACTCTGCTCCTTAGGTGTCACCGGAGGGCGGCCCCGCTCCCCTGTGACGCCGAAATTTCTCAGGACTTCTGGTGACCCTTGATGTAGTCCACGGCCTGCTGCACCGTGGTGATCTTTTCCGCCTCCTCGTCCGGAATTTCGGTCTCGAACTCCTCCTCGAGTGCCATCACGAGCTCGACCGTATCGAGCGAATCCGCACCCAGGTCGTCGACGAACGAGGATTCGTTCTTGATTTCGGCCTCGTTGACGCCGAGCTGTTCGGCGATGATCTTCTTAACGCGTTGTTCGATGTTTTCCATGTGGTTCCTTCCCTATGAGGCCAAGAGGGCCCGTATTCTACCAAAACGATCGTCCCCGCCCGCGGCGAGAAACCGCTTGTACTACATATACATGCCGCCATTCACGTGAAGCACGGTCCCGGTCACGTAGTCCCCGGCCGGCGAGAGCAGGAAAGCGACCGCCCCCGCCACCTCGGTTGCCTGCCCGAGACGTCCGAGCGGAATCTGGGCCAGCAGGGCGCCCCGCTGCTCCTCCGACAGCGCGCGCGTCATATCGGTGTCGATGAAACCGGGCGCGACGCAGTTTACGGTGATGTTGCGGCTGCCGAGCTCCCGCGCGAGCGACTTGGTCATGCCGACGATGCCGGCCTTGGCCGCCGCGTAATTCGCCTGGCCGGGGTTCCCTGCGGCGCCCACCACCGAAGTGATGTTCACGATCCGGCCCCAGCGGGCCTTCATCATGCCGCGCATCACGGCGCGGGAGAGGCGGAAAACGGATCGCAGGTCGGTTTCGATCACCTCGTCCCACTCGGAATCCTTCATGCGCATGGCGAGGTTGTCCCGCACCACCGCGGCGTTATTCACCAGCACGAGGATGTCGCCGAACTCTTTCTGCACCGTCGCGACGACGGCGTCGCATTGCGCCGCATCGCGTACATCGAGAATCCGCCCGGCGCCTTTGCCTCCTTCCTGGGCAATGGCCTCGCTGATCGCCTGCGCGCCGCTGTCGCGGGTGGCGGTACCGATGACGGTCGCGCCCTGTCTCGCCAATTCGAGCGCGATGGCACGTCCGATTCCGCGCGACGCGCCGGTGACTAGCGCCACCTTCCCGGCCAGCATCTTCACCCCCCCTTGAGCGTGCTCAAGGCCTGCTCGAGCGCAGCCCGGTCGGACAAGGCGATGCCCTGCAGATTCGGCGCGATGCGCTTGACCAGTCCGGCCAGAATCTTCCCCGGACCGCATTCGAGCACGTGCGTCACCCCGCTTTGCGACATGCGCTGGATCGTTTCGACCCAGCGGACCGGCGACGCAGCCTGACGCACGAGCGCGTCCTTGATCGCCGCAGGATCCTGAGGCGCGGCGACGTCGACATTGTTGATCAGCGGTATCGCCGGTGCGCGCAGCTCGACGCCCTGCAGGTACTCTCGCAGCCTTTCGCCGGCCGGCTGCATCAGGCTGGAGTGAAAGGGCGCGCTGACCGGAAGCGGCAGGGCGCGCTTGGCGCCCTTCGACTTGCAGGCCTCCATCGCCCGTGCGACCGCCGCCTTGTCGCCCGCAATCACCACCTGGCCCGGCGCGTTGAAATTGACCGCCTGCACGGTCTGCCCCTGGGCCGACTCCGCGCACGCCGCACGCACGCTTTCGTCGTCCAGGTTCAGGATCGCCGCCATGGCGCCCTTGCCCTCTGGCACCGCCTCCTGCATGACCTGGGCGCGGAACCTGACCAGCGGCAGGCAGTCCGCGAAGTCGATGGCACCGGCCGCGGTGAGTGCCGTGTACTCCCCCAGGCTGTGCCCTGCCACCAGCTCGGGCAGCGGACCGCCGAGCGCGCGCCAGGCGCGGTACGCGGCATAGCCTGCCGTCACCATCGCGGGCTGGGTATTGAGCGTCAGATTCAGCGCCTCGGCCGGCCCCTTCTCGAGCACATCGACGAACTCGTTTCCCAGCACGCTGCGGGCCTCGGCGATGACCTCGGTCACCTCCGGCAGCCCGGCGTAGGCCTGCAGCATTCCCACCGATTGGGAGCCCTGGCCGGGGAACACCATTGCCAGTTTCATCGTTGTTCGTCCCTCACATCGTCACCAGCGCCGCGCCCCAGGTGAAGCCGCCCCCGACGCCCTCCATCAGCACCCGGTGGCCGGCGCGGATCCTCCCCGCGCGCACCCATTCGTCCAGCGCCAAGGGTACTGACGCCGCCGAAGTATTGCCGTGATGATCCACGGTCACCACCAGGCGCTCGTGCGGAAGCCCGAGCTTCTTCGCCGTCGCCTCCAGAATTCTCACGTTCGCCTGATGCGGAATCAGCCAGTCGACGTCTGCCAGCTCGATTCCCGCCGCCGCCGCGGTTTCACGCGCGACTTCGTCGAGGACCCTGACCGCGTACTTGAACACGCCCTGACCGTTCATCTGCAGAAAAGGCGAGCCGATGATGCGGCCGCCGCACACGTTTCCCGGCACCGAAAGCATCCCTGCCTGGCTGCCGTCCGCGTGCAGCACGCAGGCGTGTACGCCGGGGCGGTCCCCGGCCTCGAGCACGACCGCGCCGGCGCCATCGCCGAACAGAACGCAGGTTCCGCGATCATTCCAGTCCAGGATGCGGGAAAACACCTCCGCCCCGACCACCAGCGCGCGCTTGTATGTGCCGCCCCGGATGAAGCTGTCGGCGCTGGCAAGCGCATAGACAAATCCGCTGCACACCGCCTGCAGGTCGAATGCCGGACAGCCCTTGATGCCGAGCTTCGCCTGCAGCAGGCTCGCGGCGCTTGGAAACACGAAGTCGGGGGTGGACGTGGCCAGCACGATCAGGTCGATCGACTCGGCGCCGATCCCCGCCGCTTCGAGGGCGCGCCTGCTGGCTTCGAGCGCCAGGTCGCTGGAGGCCTGCGACTCCTCCGCGATGTGCCGCTGCACGATGCCGGTGCGCTCCCGAATCCACGCATCGCTCGTTGCGAGCCGCGCGGCAAATTCGTCGTTGGTGACAATTCTCGGCGGCAGGAAGCTGCCGGTGCCGATGATGCGTGAGTAGATCATTCGACCGCCGCCCGATCCTTCCCCTCGCGTTCGGCCGGGCGAAGTTCGGCCATCCGCTGAGCGATCCGCTGCAGCACGTCGTTCCGCACTTCTTCCACCGCCCGCCACAGCGCCTGCGAGAACGCGAAGGCGTCGGCCGAGCCGTGGCTCTTGATCACGATGCCCCGCAGGCCGAGCAGGCTCGCGCCGTTGTAGCGACCGGGGTCCATCCGCCGGCGAAAGGCTCCCAGCACCGGCAGCGCGGCGAGCGCCGCCAGCCTGCGAAGCGGGTTGCGGGTAAATTCCTCGCGCAACGCGGCGGCCATCATGCGCGCCACGCCCTCCGAGGCCTTCAACGCCACGTTGCCGACGAAGCCGTCGCACACCACGACGTCGGTGGTTCCCTTGTAAATGTCGTCCCCTTCCACGTTGCCGAAGAAATTGAGTCCGCTGTCGCGCAGCAATTGTGCCGCCTGTTTCACCGCCTCGTTTCCCTTGATATCCTCCGACCCGATATTGAGCAGCCCGACCGAAGGCCGCTCATTGTGCTCCACGGCGGCCACCAGCATCGCGCCCATGATCCCGAATTGAAGCAGATGCTCGGCGGTGCAATCGACGTTGGCGCCGAAATCCAGCATGTAGGTATGCTTTCCGCGCATGTTCGGCACCACGGTCGCAAGCGCAGGCCGGTCGATGCCTGGAAGCGTCTTGAGCACGAAGCGCGAGATCGCCATCAGCGCGCCGGTGTTTCCCGCGCTCACGCAGGCATGCGCTTCAGCGTTCTTGACCAGATCGGCAACGACGCGCATCGAAGAGTCCTTCTTCGAGCGCAACGCGCCCGCCGGAGCCTCGTCCATGGTGACCACTTCGCTCGCGTGGTGCACGCGCAGCCGCCGCCCGGGCTGCGCGCTGCCGGCCGGGAGCTCGGCCTCAATGGCGTCGCGCAGGCCGACCAGTATGAAACCGACGTCCGGATTCCGCCGCTGAAATTCCAGCACGGCGGGAACCGTCACATGGGGGCCGTGATCCCCGCCCATGCAGTCGACCGCAACAGTGATGTCCATCAGGCGCCTTGGGCAAGATCGCCGCGCGCTGGGCGCGGCGCACCGCTGAACGAGCGCCCGCGCGCACGCCGTGCGCGCGGCCCGGAATGCGCTGCCTATTCGCCTTTCTGCTCGACGACTTTCTTGCCCCGGTAGTATCCGGTCGGGCTCACATGGTGGCGCAGGTGGACCTCGCCGCTCGTCGGCTCGACCGCTACCGCGGGATGACCCAGAAAATCGTGGGCGCGGCGCATGCCGCGCCTGGAAGGGGATTTCTTGTTTTGCTGAACTGCCATGTCAAAACTCCTCTCGTCAGGTTCGTCGCCCCGGCAGCCGAAGCTGCCGGAGTATCAATTACGTCTGCCCCGCGTCTCCGCGCCGAGCATTCCGCGCAGCTCCGCGAAAGGCGACAACGTTTCCGTTGCGCGCGTTCCCGCTTGCGCGGCACAGTGCTCGTGGCGCGGCGCATACGGCACCGCAAGCAACAACTCTTCTTCCAGCAAATCGTGTACTTCCATGCCCTTGCCCGCAACCACCCAGTCCGGCCCGTCGACCTCTACCGGCAGGGCGTCGATCTCGGCCTGCGAGTGCGCCAGCGCCAGCACGGCGTCGATCCGCAACCGCAATTGCAGCGGCGCAAGACAACGCTGGCAGCCCAGCTCGAGCGCGCCCCGGATTGTAAGCTGTAACGCCGGCCGGTCCTGCGGATCGGAAATGCCCTTGAGCGAATACTCGATCTGGCCCGCGTCCGACAGCAGCAAGGGGCGCAGCCGCGGAAAGTCCGCCAGCGGCCATACGCCGTCCAGGCTCGCCTGCGTGGCTGCGAATTCGAATCCGTCGATGACCGGCCGGTGAGGCATAAACGGCGGATGTTATCATCCGAGAAAAACCTTGTCAAAACAAAGTCATGGACCAATCTAGACAACTCGTGCTCGCATCCTCCTCCCGCTACCGGCGCGCGCTGTTGCGGCGCCTGCCCCTGCGCTTCCGGTCGGCCAGTCCCGCGATCGACGAGGCGCCGCTGCCGGCGGAGCGCCCTGCCGACACTGCGTGGCGTCTGTCCCTGGCCAAGGCGCAGGCGATGACGGGGCGCTTCCCGGATGCGCTGGTGATCGGTTCCGACCAGGTCGCCGCGCTCGGCGAAGAACGGCTGGACAAGCCCGGCAACCACGCCAACGCCTTGCTGCAGCTGCGCAAGCTCAGCGGCAAGGCGGCGGAATTCCACACCGCGGTGACCCTGCTCGACGCCCGCAGCGGCGAGGCGCGAACCCACGTCGTGCCCTGCCGGGTCGTTTTTCGCAGCTTCGACGAGCGCCAGATCGAGAGCTACCTGCAGATCGAGCAGCCCTACGACTGCGCCGGCAGCGCGAAATCCGAAGGTCTGGGGATCGCCCTGATCGAGCGCATCGAGACGGAGGATCCGACCGCGCTGATCGGCCTGCCGCTCATCGCGCTGACCACGATGCTGGCCCAGGCCGGCATGCCGGTGCTGGGCTGATGTCGCCTTGCCTGTACGCCATCCCGACGCCACTGGGCGGACCGCCTTCCAATTCGCTGCCGGCGCCCGCGCTCGAGAGCGTGCGCAGCCTGCGTGATTTCGTCGCCGAAAATCCGAAGACCGCGCGCGCGTTCCTGGCCGCGATCGATATGACCTGCCCGTTGCGCGAGCTGCGCATCGAGGTGCTCGACGAGCACACTCCCGCCGACTCGGTCCCTGCCCTGCTCGCGCCGTTGCGCCAGGGACGCGGGCTCGGACTGCTGTCCGAAGCGGGGTGTCCCGCGATCGCCGATCCCGGCGCGGCCCTCGTCGCGGCGGCGCACCGGGAAGGCTATCGCGTGGTGCCGCTGATCGGACCGAGCTCGATCGTTCTCGCGCTAATGGCGTCCGGGCTCGACGGGCAGCGCTTCGCGTTCTGGGGCTACCTGCCTCGCGAAAAAGCTGCGCGCGAAACAAAGCTGCGCGAGCTCGAACGCCGCTCGCGCGAAGATGGCGCGACCCAAATCTTCATCGAAACGCCGTACCGCAACGATGCAATGATGTCGTCGCTGCTCAGGGCATGCGCCCCCGCGACACGAGTATGCGTCGCCTCCGACCTGTCATCACCGCAAGAGAGCATCCTCACCCAATCGATCGCCGCCTGGCGCGCCCGGCCTCCTTCCATCGGCAAGCGGCCAACCGTGTTCATGCTGCTGACTTAGCGCGTCAGCATCAATCCACGATATCGAAGCTAAAGAAGCCGTGATGATTGCTTCCTCGCGCGAGCGTGCATACTGATCTGCCACGTGTCGATGCCGTACAAGAAGAACACGACGTCCTACAACAATCCGCATGGGAGGAGAAATGAAAGCCTGTCTACGCTATCTCGTTGTGCCGGCATTCGTGCTCGGGGTTGCCGCCTCGGCATTCGCCGGACAGACGTTCCATGGTGCTGCCGCCACAAAATCCAGCTACGGCGTGATCTTTCACATCGACGGCGGCGACGAAGCGACCATAAAGAAGACGCTCAACAACGTCGAGAACCTGCTGCATGATCCGCGCTTCAAGGGCAAAAGGCTGCGCATCGAGCTTTTGGCCAACAGCAAGGGCTTCGCCGTGTACGTCAAGAACAACGGCTTCGAAAAACGCCTGAAGGAGCTGAAGGCCCACGGCGTCATTCTGTCGCAGTGCGCCAACACGCTGCATGAGCTGCACGTCGATCGCGGCGATCTGTACGGCTTCATCAACATCGTGCCCTCCGGGATGGGCGAAATCACGATTCGTGAATCGCAAGGCTGGGCCTACATCCACCCTTCCACGCCCGAGAGCCAGCTCTAGTCCTGCCGCCGGCAGCCGCGCGCGCCGCTGCGGCTGCCGCACGCCGGCGCACTCAGTGAACGATCGGCGCGTCGCGCACCGCGAAGTCGGCCAGCGCGCTCGCCGCGCTCGCGCCGAGGCGGCGCGCGAATCTCTCCGCGAAGTTTTCCTTCTGCGTGTAGTCGACGATCTTGTCGGCCCTGACCACGTCGCGCGCGACCGAATGCAGCGTGCCGTAGCCGTCGGCCAGTCCGAGCGCCACGCCCTGCTGACCGGTCCAGACCAGCCCGCTGAACATGTCGGGCGTCTCCTTCAGGCGCTTGCCCCGTCCGCGCCGCACGTCGCTGATGAACTGCTCGTGGATCTGGTCCAGCATCGCCTGCACGAAGGCCTTTTGCTTCGGATCCTCGGGCAGGAACGGATCGAGCAGGCCCTTGTTCTTGCCGGCGGTCAGGAGGCGGCGCTGCACGCCAAGCTTCTTCATCAGCCCCGTCACCCCGAAGCTGTCCATTCGAACGCCCACCGAACCGACGATGCTGGCGCGCGTGACGTAGATCCTGTCCGCGGCGGAGGCAACGTAATAGCCGCCCGAAGCGCAGATATCCTGCACCACCGCGTAAATCGGGATCCGGGGATACTTCTTGCGCAGGCGCCAGATCTCGTCGTAGATATTCTGCGCCTGGACCGGGCTCCCGCCCGGGCTGTTGATCTCCAGCACCACGCCCCTGGTGGTGCTGTCCTTGAAGGCCGCGCGCAGCGACGCGTTGATCCGGTCCGCGCTGGCATCGGTGCCGGGCCCGATCAATCCGTCGAGCCGCACCAGCGCGGTATGGATGCCGCTTTCTCCCTCCTTGGCTGCGCCCCCCCAGTCCATGGCCAGCACGATGATGATGCTCAGGTAAGCAAAGAACAGCAACTTGAAGAAGATCCCCCAGGCGCGGGAACGCCGCTGCTCCTTGAGAGACGCCGTTGCGAGCCGCTCGAGCAGCTCGCGTTCCCACTGTCCGCCGTTTTCACTCATCCGCGACTCCCAGGAAGAAGACTTTGCCGTCGCGCTCTTCGACACGCAACGGCACCAGAGGCGCGCCGTTGCACGGTCCGCCCCGGCATCTGCCGCTCGCCGGGTCGTACACGGCACCGTGCGCCGAGCATATCAAATCGCGTCCGTCCGCGCCGAAGAAGTCGCCCTCGCGCCAGTCAAGCTCCAGCGCGACGTGGCTGCAACGGTTGAGGTAGCCGCGCACGACGCCGCCGAATCGGACCATGAATGCCGGCACTGGCTCGCCGAAATATTCGACCTCGAAGCGCACGCCGCGGCCCGACTCGGCCAGCGCCGCGGAATCGCAAATCAGCCGTTGCGGATCAGCCATCGTGCAAGCTCGTCCACGCTCGCCACGCAGGCGCGCGGCCCGAGCACGCGCAAGGCGTGCTCCGGGTGCGCGCCATAGCCGACCGCCACGGCGTCGACCCCTGCGCTGTGCGCCATCTCGAGGTCGTGCGAGGTGTCGCCCACCATCAGGACCTGCCGCGGCTCGGCAGCGAGCTCCCGCATCAGCTCGAGCAGCATCGCCGGGTGCGGCTTGGGGTTCGTTTCATCCGCGCAGCGCGAGGCGCAAAAATACGCCCCGAGCCCGCTCGCCGCGAGGGCACGGTCGAGGCCCGCGCGGCTCTTGCCGGTTGCGACCGCCAGCCGATGCCCGCGCCCGTGCAGCGCGGCGAGCAGCTGCGGAACGCCTTCGAACAGCGACATCGAGCTTTCGCGCGCAAGAAAGTGCCTCCGGTACAGCGCGGCGAAATCCCGGTATCGCTCGGGGGGCAGATCCGGCACCGCGTGCTTGAGCGAATCGTGCAATCCGAGTCCGATCACGTGCCGGGCGCGCTCGCGGTCGGGCACCGGGAGTCCCATTTCCCGGCTCGCAGCCTGGATGCATTCGGCGATGGTGCCGGCCGAATCGATCAGGGTGCCGTCCCAGTCGAACACCACGAGCGCGTAGTGCCGCTCAGCCCCTGCCGCCATGACCCGGAAACCATTGTTCGACGAGCTCGGCCATCCCGGGCGGAAGCGGCGCCTCCAGCTGCAGGCGCGCCCCGTCCAGCGGATGGCGCAGCGCCAGGCGCCAGGCGTGCAACATGAGGCGCTTGACCCCCTGTTTGGCCAGCGTCCGGTTGAGCTCGAAATTGCCGTACTTGTCGTCGCCCAGGATCGGATGCCCCGCATGCGCCAGGTGAACGCGGATCTGATGCGTGCGGCCGGTCAGCAGGCGCAGCTGCAGCAGGCTGGAGTCATCCCGGGTCGCCAGCGGCCGCACGCGGGTCGCCGCCTGCTGCCCGTCGGCGCGCACGGCCACGCGCCGTTCGCCGCTCGCGGTCACGTGCTTGTGCAGCGCTTCGCGCAACTCCCTCGCCCCGCCCCGCCAGCGTCCCGCCGCCACCGCGAGGTAGGTCTTCTCGATCTCCCCTTCGCGCAGCATCCGGTGCAGCTCGAGCAATGCGCTGCGTTTCTTGGCCACCACCAGCAATCCCGAGGTGTCCCGGTCCAGCCGGTGCGCGAGCTCGAGGAACTTCGCCTGCGGGCGTGCCGCGCGAAGCGCCTCGATCGCGCCATAGCTGAGACCGCTCCCGCCGTGAACCGCGACGCCCGAGGGCTTGTCGAGCACCAGCAGCGCCGGATCTTCGTAGACCAGGGGCAGCTCCAGCGCGGGCGGCGCGGGGCGCGCCGTGCGCTCGGCCAGCCGGACGGGCGGCACCCGCACGCGGTCGCCGGCGCGCAGCCGGTAATCCGGCCCGACCCGGCCGCTGTTCACGCGCACTTCGCCGCTTCGCAGCACCCTGTAGACATGGCTTTTCGGCACGCCTTTCAGGCGTCGCAGCAGGAAATTGTCGATGCGTTGGGCGGCACTCTCCTCGCCCACCTCCAGCAGAGTCGCCCGAGCCTTGCTTAAGTCATTCATTTTCCGTATGATCTCGGGACCGCTTCGAGTTGCGAGGCACAGATTCAAGGTGATCGCTATGCGCCGCCCGGATCTGCAACCCGCCTCCCGCCCTGCACGAGCGGGGCCCGAAGCAGCGGTTAATTTCGCTCACCGGAAGTAGCGATAGTACTAGAAGCGAGCGCAGAGGGTTTTCCCCGCGGAAACGCCCGCACCCCTTAAGGAAGGGTGCACGGATTCCGGCCGCCGCCGGGTTTTGGCAAACCGACAGGCTTTGTGTCGCCCAACCGAATGAAGGCTTTGACTGGTCAAAAACTAGGAGAATCCTAACCGACGGACCGCCGGTTCCCCTGCGAGCGCAGGAGAACAAGAAGTGAAACGCATGCTATTCAATGCGACGCAGCAAGAAGAGCTGCGCGTCGCAATCGTGGACGGGCAGAAGCTCGTCGATCTCGACATCGAATCTGCAGCAAGGGAGCAACGCAAGAGCAACATCTACAAAGGCGTCATTACCCGCATCGAGCCCAGTCTCGAGGCCGCGTTTGTCGATTACGGTGAGGAGCGGCACGGGTTTCTTCCGTTCAAGGAAGTCACGCGCGCCTATTTCCGCTCCGACGTGGACGTCGGCAAGGCGAGAATCCAGGACGCCCTCAAGGAGGGCCAGGAGCTGATCGTCCAGGTGGAGAAGGACGAGCGCGGCACCAAGGGCGCGGCCCTTACCACTTTCATCAGCCTGGCCGGACGATATCTCGTCCTGATGCCGAACAACCCTCGCGGCGGCGGCGTTTCGCGCCGCGTCGAAGGCGAGGATCGCAACGAGCTGCGCGACACCCTGGACCAGCTCGCGCTTCCCGAAGGCATGAGCGTGATCGCCCGTACGGCGGCGATCGGGCGTTCCGCCGAAGAGCTGAACTGGGACCTGAACTACCTGATGCAGCTGTGGCGCGCCATCGAGAGCGCCGCGTCAGACCGCACCCCGGGCCCCGACGGCCGCTACGTCGCGAAGCCGTTCCTGATCTACCTCGAATCGAGCCTGGTGATCCGCGCGATCCGGGACTACTTCCAGCCCGACATCGGCGAGATCCTGATCGACACGGAGGAGATCTACGAACAGGCGCGCACGTTCATGCAGATCGTGATGCCGGGCAACGTCGGCAAGGTCAAGCTGTACCGCGACGACGTGCCGCTGTTCTCCCGCTTCCAGATCGAGCACCAGATCGAGATGGCGTACGCGCGCCACGTCAACCTGCCCTCGGGCGGCGCGGTCGTGATCGACCATACCGAAGCGCTGGTCGCGATCGACGTCAACTCGGCGCGCGCCACCAAGGGCCACGACATCGAGGAAACGGCGCTGCGCACCAACGTGGAGGCCGCCGACGAGATCGCCCGCCAGCTGCGCCTGCGCGACCTGGGCGGCCTGATCGTGGTCGACTTCATCGACATGGAATCGCAGCGCGCCCAGCGCGAGGTGGAGAACCGCTTCCGCGAGGCGCTGCGCTTCGACCGCGCGCGGGTGCAGATCGGCAAGATCTCGCGCTTCGGCCTGATGGAGCTTTCCCGCCAGCGGCTGCGGCCTTCGCTGGAGGAAACCGCGCACATCAACTGCCCGCGCTGCAGCGGGACCGGCTTCATCCGCGGCACGGAATCCACCGCGCTGCACGTCCTGCGCATCCTGCAGGAAGAGGCGATGAAGGAAAACACCGGCGCGGTGCACGCGCAGGTGCCGGTCGACGTCGCGAGCTTCCTGCTGAACGAGAAGCGCAGCGAGATCCAGAAGCTCGAGGGGCGGCTCAGGGTCGACATCGTGCTGGTCCCCAACCCGCACCTCGAGACGCCGCACTACAAGGTGCAGCGCCTGCGGCACGACGAGCTGAACGACATGGAGCACGTGCCCGCCAGCTACGAGCTGGTCGAGCAGCCCGAGGAACCGAAGCTGGGGGCCGACGCCGAGCCGCTCAAGGAGCGGCAGGAAGCCGTGGTGAAGGCGATCACGCCCGCGCAGCCGGCGCCGCTCGCGGCGGACGTGCTGCCCCAGCCCCAGCGGCCGGCGCGCCGTCCGGAGCGCGAAGTTTCGCCGATCGTGGCGCAGGCTCGCCCCGGCATCATTGGACGCATCCTGGGGTGGTTCAAGCTCGACTCCGCCACGGCGGAATCGCCTGCGCAGGCCCCCGCCGGTTCCCGGCCGGGACCGCGCGAGCCGCGGCGCGAGGGCGGTCGCCAGCGCGACCGGCGGCCGGAACATCGCGGCGAGCCGCGCCGCGCCGGCGAGCGCGGCGAGCGTGGCGAGCGCGCCTCGCGCGGTGAGCGCGGTGAGCGTGGTGAGCGCGGCGGTCGAGACCACCGGCGCGGCGAGCGCGGCGAGCGGCGTGAAGGCCAGCCGAGCCGCAACGAGCCGCGCGGTAACGGCCAGCAGCGCGAGCAGCGGCCCGGCGCCGAGCGTCGTCCCGATCAGAAGCCGCAACGGCCTCCCCAGGCCCAAGCGGAGCGCGCGCCGCGCCCCGATGGGCAGGCGGTTGCCAGGCCGGAAGGCGAAGAGCCTCGCCGCGGCCGCCGCAGCCGGCGCGATCGCGGCCGCGAGCGCCGTCCGGAGCAGCCGGTCGGCGTCAACGAGCAGCCCCCGCAGCAGCCGGAGGCGCCGCAGCTGCAAGCGGCGCCCGCGCCGGGCGAGACCTACGCCGAGCCTGCGCCTGAAACGGTGACCGTCACCGCGGCCGAGCCGGTGCTGGCCGTGTCCACGCCGCCCCTGCCGGAGTTTCCGGCGCCCGAGGCGGCCGAGCCTGCGCTGCGTGCGGCCGAGCCCGAACCGGCGCCGACGCCCGAGCCGGTGATCGAGGAACCCGTTCCTGTGCCCATGCAGGAAGCGGTGCCCGAGCCGACGGCCTCCGCCGTGTCGGAACCGCCCAGAATGGAACCGAGGGCGGTGGAGCCGAAGCTGGATCTCGATCAGTCGGGTCTCGTGATGATCGAGACCGATCCGTCCAAGGCCCACCCCGGGCAGGCGGAACCCGAGCCGCCGCGGCCGCTAGGCCGTCCGCCTCGCGAGCACAAGCTGCCGCCTGCGGAGGCGGAAGCCGAGCTGGTGCAGATCGAAACCAGGAAGTAGGGTCGCGCCGCCCAGGTGTCGAAAAAGCCGGCCTTGCGCCGGCTTTTTCGTTCTACCCTCGTCGCATGTCTTCCTACCCGGTCGAGCTCGTACGTGAGCGCAGGCTGCTTGATGGCCGCAAGGTCGTCATCCGGCCGGTCCGCGGCGACGACGATCTGCTCGAGCGGGACTTCCTTCGCACCGGAGTGTCGGGCGAAAACCGCTACCTGCGCTTCCACAAGTGGGTCGGCTCGCCGTCAGACAAGCTGATCCGTTTCCTGACCGAGATTGACTACGACCGCCACATGGCCTTCGTCTGCGTCCACGGCGAAGGCGATGGCAGCGAGATCTGCGGCGACGCCCGCTATGTCGTCAATCCGGACGGCAGAAGCTGCGAGTTCGGCGTGGTGGTCGCCAACGCCTGGCGCCGGAGCGGCATCGCCGGCCTGCTGATGGAAGCCCTGATCCGCGCCGCGCGCGAACGAGGGCTCAGCAGCATGGAAGGGCTGGTGCTGAGCGAGAATCCAGCCATGCTGCGCTTCGCGCGCGCGCTCGGATTCGAAGTCTGCCCGGTGCCGGAGGATCGACGCACCCTGCACATCGTCAAGGCGCTTTGACGCCTCCGCGCAGCTGCGCGAGCAGGCCACGCGCCGCGGCCTCCACCATGTCGAGCACGCGCTCGAACCCTGCCGGTCCGCCATAGTACGGGTCGGGAACCTCGTCTGCCTGCCGCTCGTCGGCGAATTCCATGAACAGGCGCAGTTTGTGCCGGTGCTCCGGCGGCGCGATGCGTCGCAGGATCTCCAGATGTCCCCGATCCATGGCGAGAATCAGTTCGAAATACTCGAAATCTTCCCGCGCCACCTGGCGCGCGCGCAGCGCGCTCAGATCGTAGCCGCGGCGCCGCGCGTGTTCCTGCGCACGCGCGTCGGGAGGCTCGCCGACGTGGTAGTCGTGCGTCGCGGCCGAATCCACGCGGATCGCCTGCGCCAGGCCCGCCTCGCGCACCAGGCGGCGCATGACCCCGTCGGCCGTCGGCGAGCGGCAGATGTTGCCGGTGCAGACGAAAAGGACTCCCCGCACCGCTACTCCGACGCGAGCGCGACCCCGAACACGCGCCGCTTGAGCTCCGCGAGCTGGTCGCGCATCTTGGCGGCCTGCTCGAATTCGAGATTCCTGGCGTGCTCGATCATCTTCTTCTCGAGGCGCTTGATCTCGCGCGCGATCTGCCTTTCGCTCATCGCCTCGTAGCGCGCCTCGTCCTGCGCCGCGCGGCGCAGGGTCTGGGCCTCGTCCGCGTCGTACACGCCGTCGATCAGGTCCTTGATCCGCTTGCTGATGCCCTTGGGCGTGATGCCGTGGCGGGCGTTGTAGGCGATCTGCTTGTCGCGGCGGCGCCCGACCTCCGCGATGGCGCGCCGCATCGAGTCGGTCATCGTGTCGGCGTACAGCAGGGCGGCACCGTTCAGATTGCGCGCCGCGCGCCCCATGGTCTGGATCAGCGAGCGCTCCGAGCGCAAGAATCCCTCCTTGTCCGCGTCCAGGATCGCCACCAGCGAGACTTCGGGCAGGTCGAGCCCCTCGCGCAACAGGTTGATCCCGACCAGCACGTCGAACTCTCCCAGCCGCAGATCGCGGATGATCTCCACCCGCTCGACCGTGTCCACCTCCGAGTGCAGGTAGCGCACCTTGACCCCGTGCTCGGCCAGGTAGTCGGTGAGCTGCTCCGCCATGCGCTTGGTCAGGGTGGTCACCAGCACCCGCTCCTGCTTCGCCACCCGCAGCCTGATCTCCGACAGCAGGTCGTCCACCTGCGTCGACGCCGGCCTGACCTCGATCTCCGGGTCCACCAGTCCCGTGGGGCGCACCACCTGCTCCACCACCTGGGCCGACTTTTCCGCCTCGTAGGCGGCCGGGGTCGCCGATACGAACACCGTCTGGCGCACCACCTGCTCGAACTCGTCGAAGCGCAGCGGCCGGTTGTCCAGCGCCGACGGCAGGCGGAAGCCGTACTCGACCAGGTTCTCCTTGCGCGCGCGGTCGCCGCGGTACATGCCGCCGAGCTGGCCGATCGTGACGTGGCTTTCGTCGATGATCATCAGCGCGTCCGGCGGCAGATAGTCGATCAGGGTCGGCGGCGGCTCGCCCGCCTTGCGTCCCGACAAATGCCTGGAATAGTTCTCGATGCCCTTGCAGAAACCGAGCTCGGCCAGCATCTCGAGGTCGAAGCGGGTGCGCTGCTCGATTCGCTGCGCCTCGACCAGCCTGCCCGCCTTCTGAAAGTACTCGATGCGCTCGCGCAGCTCGGCCTTGATCGCCTCGACCGCGCGCAGCGTCGTCTCGCGCGGCGTCACGTAGTGGCTCGAGGGATAGACGGTGAAGCGCGCCATCGGATGCAGCACCCGTCCGGTGAGCGGGTCGAACACCTCGAGCTTCTCGATTTCGTCGTCGAACAGCGAGACCCTCACCGCGTGCTCGGCGTGCTCGGCCGGGAAGATGTCGATCACGTCGCCCCGCACCCGGAAGCTGCCGCGCCGGAAGTCGAGCTCGTTGCGCTCGTACTGCATCGCCACCAGGCGAGCCAGGACGTCGCGCTGGGAGGCCTTTTCTCCCTGCCGAAGGTGCAGGATCATGCCGTGGTACTCGGACGGGTCGCCGATGCCGTAGATCGCCGACACGGTGCCCACGATCACCACGTCGCGCCGCTCCATCAGCGACTTGGTCGCCGACAGGCGCATCTGCTCGATGTGCTCGTTGATCGAGGAGTCCTTCTCGATGAACAGGTCGCGCGCGGGGACGTAGGCCTCGGGCTGGTAGTAGTCGTAGTAGGAAACGAAGTACTCGACCGCGTTCTCGGGCAGGAACTCCCGGAACTCCGCGTACAGCTGCGCCGCGAGGGTCTTGTTCGGCGCCAGCACCATCGCCGGCCGCCCGAGCCGGGCGATCACGTTCGCCATGGTGTAGGTCTTGCCCGACCCGGTGACCCCGAGCAGCGTCTGGAACGCGAGCCCGTCGTTGATGCCTTCGACCAGCTTCTCGATCGCTTCCGGCTGGTCGCCGGCCGGCGGGAACATCTGGTTGAGCCGGAACGGGCTGCCCGGATAGGTTTTGATCGGCATTCTCGGCGCGGAGCGAAAACTTTCATTTTCCCACAGCGGGCCGACCGGTAGAATAGCAACCTCGCCCGGAACCGAATTCCCATGCGCAAATCGATCCTCGCCGCGGTCCAGATGGCGCCGCGCGACCCCATCCTCGGCGTCACCGAAGCCTTCGTCGCCGACAAGAACCCGAACAAGATCAACCTCGGCGTCGGCGTCTACTGCGACGATAGCGGCAAGGTGCCCCTGCTCGAGTGCGTCCGGCGTGCCGAGCGCCAGCAGGTCGAGGCGGCGCCGCCGCACAGCTATCTGCCGATCGACGGCCTGCAGAGCTATGACCGCGCCGTGATGGAGCTGGTGTTCGGTGCCGAGGCGGCCGGCAGCGGACGCATCGTCACCGTTCAGGCGCTCGGCGGCACCGGCGGCCTGAAGATCGGGGCCGATTTTCTGCGCCGCGTCGACCCTGACGCCCAGGTCTGGATCAGCGAGCCGAGCTGGGAGAACCACCGCGCGCTGTTCGAGAACGCGGGATTCAAGGTCAATGCCTACCCGTACTACGAGCCCAAGACCCGCGGGCTCGATTTCGCGGCCATGCTCGGTGCGCTCGAAGGCCTGCCGGCAGGCGCGATCGTGGTGCTGCACGCGTGCTGCCACAATCCGACCGGCGTCGACCTCTCCCGCGAGCAGTGGCAGCAGGTGCTCGACGTGGTCAAGCGGCGCGAGCTGGTGCCCTTCATCGACCTCGCCTACCAGGGCTTCGGCGACGGCATCGAGGCCGACGGCTATGCCGTGCGCCTGTTCGCCGATTCCTACAGCCCGGTCTTCGTCTCGAGCTCCTTCTCCAAGTCGTTCTCGCTCTACGGCGAGCGGGTGGGAGCGTTCAGCCTGCTCGCGGGCAGCCCCGACGAGGCGGCGCGCGCGCTTTCGCAGATCAAGCGGCTGGTGCGCACGAACTACTCCAACCCGCCGACCCACGGCGGCAAGATCGTGGCCACGGTGCTCGCCACGCCCGAGCTGCGCGCCCAGTGGGAGCAGGAGCTGGCGGGCATGCGCGAGCGCATCAAGGCGATGCGCAAGGCGCTGGTCGAGAAGATCCGCGCGCGCGCGCCGGCCGCCGACTTCGGCTTCATCCTCGAGCAGCGCGGCATGTTCTCCTACACCGGGCTCGCCAAGGCGCAGGTCGAGCGCCTGCGCTCGGAATTCTCGGTTTACGCGATCGACACCGGCCGCATCTGCGTCGCCGCGCTCAACTCGAAGAACATCGACTACGCCGCCGAGGCGATCGCCAGAGTCATCTCCTAGTCGCTCACCTCAGGCCCATTCGATCGCGTGCCGCATCACGAAGGGCGCGAGGCGCTCCTTCACCTCGCGCTCGACGGTTTCGCGTCCGGCGGGCTGCACGCCGCGCACGGTCACGGTGGCGAGGCTGCCGTGCGTGCCGTGCGCGCCGACCGAGACCGAGAGATCGATGCCGCGATTCGCGATCGTCGCGAGCGCCTCTTCGAACACGCGCTCGGCGGCGTCCCAGCGCAGCTTGGGCTTGAACACCTTGCCGACCGCGGTGAGCGGCATCGCGTCGAGGAAATGGACCGCGACCGGCACTGCGGCGCGCTCGGGCGTGCCCTCGCGCAGGCTGGCGAGCAGCGCCGCCGCGTCCTGCCGGGCGCCCGGCCTCGCCTGCACGTAGGCGACGGGCAGCTCGCCGGCATAGACGTCGGGCTGGCCGACCACGGCCGCGAGCGCGACGTCCGGATGGCGGAACAGCAGTTCCTCGATCGGCTGCGGGTCGATGTTGTGCGCGCCCCGGATGATGAGGTCCTTGGCGCGGCCGGTGATCCACAGATCGCCGTTCGCGTCCAGCCGCCCGAGGTCGCCGGAGTTCACCCAGCCGGGGGCGACGAACGCGCCGCGGTTGTGCTCGTCGTTCAGGTAGCCGGAGAACACGCCCGGCCCGCTCATCGCGACCACGCCGATCTCGTCCACCGCGCAGTCGCCGGCGTCGCGCCCCTCGGCGTCGAGCTTCACCACGCGGACGCGGCTGTACGGGACGGCCCGGCCCACCGACCCGAGCACCACGTCGCGCCCCAGGTACGCGATCGTGTGCACGCTGGCGGTCTCGGTCATGCCGTAGACCTCGAGCACAGGCGCGCGGAAGAACTTCTCCAGCGCCTCGCCGACCGCGACCGGGATCGCCGAGCCGCCGCCCGAAGAGCGTTTCACGCTCGAGACGTCCTCTCCCGCGAGCGGCACCGTCATCGCCGCGGCGAGCACGGTCGGCACCGCGCCGAAGACCTCCGGGCGGAAGCGTTCGATCAGCTTCCAGACGTTTTTCACCGCGCTCGCGTTGCGCCATCCGGCCGGCGAGAGCACGACCGCGTTGCCGCCGGAAGCAAACGTCGTCAGGCCCTGCGTCAGCGCGCCGCCGACGTGAAACAGCGGCAGCCCGAACAGCAGCGAGCCCCCCGGCCTCGAGCGCAGCATCAGCGCGCAAACCCAGGCCTGGTAGACCTGGTTGGCGTGCGTGTGGCGCACCAGCTTCGGGGTGCCGGTGGTGCCGCCGGTGTGGAAGTACGCCGCGGTATCCCCCGGCGCGATGCGGCGGCCCGAGACGAGCCGGTCGGCGGGCTGCGCAGAGACCAGCGCGTCGAAGTCGGGGCCGTCGCCGCCCTCGCCGCCCACCCGCACGATGGTCTCCAGCTTCGCGAGCCGCGGCCGGATGCGCTGGATCTTGTCCCAGATGTCCGAGCCCGCGCGCGGGCCGGGACAGACCAGCACCTTGGTGCCCGCAGCCTCGAGGATCTCCGCGATCTGGTGCGCCTCGAGCAGCGGGTTCACCGGGTTCGCGATGCCCGCGGCCTCGGCGCCGAACAGCCCGTAGAAGCTCTGCGGCAGGAGCGGCAGCAGGAAGCTCACCACGTCGTCCGGGCCCACGCCCAGCTGGTGGAACGCGTTCGCCGCCTGCGTCGCGCGCGAGAGGAACTGCTGGTGCGTGAGGACGAGGGGCGTGTCCGACGGGTCCGCGTTCGGCAGGAAGGTCAGCGCCGGCGCCGCCGGGTCGAGCGCCGCGCCGCGCGCGATCGCCTCCAGCGTGCTCGCCGCGGCGACGCGCTCCGGCCAGGGCGTCGACTCGAAGGCCCGCAATTCCTCGTCGCTGCGAAACCACGGCAATTCGTCGCCGATCAGGCGATCCAGCGCATGCGCTCCCACTGTCGCTCCTCCTCTGTCATGTGTTCCAGCGCGGCCTGCGCTTCTCCAGGAACGCGCGGATGCCTTCGCGCGCCTCCTCTCCCGAGCGCACGTCCGCCAGCACCGCCGCGGTCTCGCGCGCGAGCGCAGGCGAGAGCGGCCGCGCGGCCACGCGCCCGAGCAGGCGCTTGGCGCGCGCCAGCGCCCGCGGCCCCGCCTGCGCGAGCTGCGCGCAGAGCGCCTCGACCCGGACGTCCAGCTCGGCGGCGGGCACGCATTCGTGCACCAGGCCGAGGCGCTGCGCCTCGCGCGCGGGCAGCCGCTCGCCGGTGAGCACGTAGCGGCGCGCCTGCTGCGCGCCGATCGCCCGCACGATGTACGGGCTGATCATCGCCGGCACCAGCCCGATGCGCACCTCGGGCAGGCAGAACGCGGCGTCGTCGGCCGCGACCACCAGGTCGCAGGCGGCGGCCAGCCCCATGCCGCCGGCGAACGCGGCGCCGTGCACGCGCGCGACGATCGGTTTGGGAAAATCCTGCAGCGCGAGCAGCAGCCCGGCGAAGCGCTGCGCCTCGGCGCGCGCGCGCGCTTTAGTCAGCCCCGCCGCGCGCTCCATGCGCGAGAGGTCGCCCCCGGCGCTGAACGCCGGCCCGCGACCCGCAATCACCACGCTGCGTATGGCGTCGTCCTTTGCGATCTTCTTCAGCTCGGCGGCGAGCGCCCGCTGCAGCTCGGCGTTCAAGGCGTTGCGGACCTCCGGCCGGTTGAGCCAGAGCCAGGCCGCGGGGCCGCGCCGCTCGGTTTCGAGCGCGCTCGTCGGTTCATCTGTCCGCGTGCGGGGCTTCACCGCGAAAACTTTACACTGAAGCGCGCTTGGACGACACTCGCGTGGCACATGCTTTCTTCCTATCAGTCGGTGTTCCGCCCCGGGCTGTTCGCGGAGCACGTCGCCTTCGTGACCGGCGGCGGCTCGGGGCTCGGTCGCTGCACCGCACACGAGCTCGCCTCGCTCGGCGCGGCGGTCGCGATCGCCGGACGCAAGCGCGACAAGCTCGACGCCGTCGTCGGGGAAATCGCCGCCGCCGGGGGAAAGGCGCGCGCCTACGTCTGCGACATCCGGGAAGAGGAGACCGTGCGGCAGACCGTCGGCCGGATCCTCGAGGACTTCGGCCGGATCGACTTTCTCGTCAACAACGCCGGCGGACAGTTCGCCGCGCCGCTGGAGTCGATCAGCGGCAAGGGCTGGGAGACCGTGCTGCGCACCAACCTCACCGGCGGATTCCTCGTCGCGCGCGAGTGCTACACGCAGTGGATGAAGCGCGCGGCGCGCGAAACCGGCGGCGGCGCGATCGTCAACATCATCGCCGACATGTGGCAAGGCATGCCGACGATGGGGCACTCGGGCGCGGCGCGCGCCGGAATGCTCAACCTGACCGAGACCGCGGCCATGGAGTGGGCGCCCGTGCGCGTCAACGCGGTCGCGCCGGGATGGATCGCCTCCAGCGGCCTCGACCACTACCCGCCCGAGATGCGCGAGCACATCCGCACCCTGCCGGAGCATGTGCCGCTCGGGAGGCTGGGAACGGAATCGGAAGTCTCCGCGGCGATCTGCTTCCTGCTTTCGCCGGCCGCGGCCTTCATCTCGGGCTCATGCCTGCGGGTCGACGGTGCAGTTCCGAACTTCAAGCGCCCGAGGGAAAAGGCGACGCAACTGCAGAGCAGGCCCTTCGACGGCTTTCACCTCGCCTCGAAGCCGAAGGTCCTCGGCTGATGCCCGCGATCCAGTCGCAGCTCGATCCGGCATCCGGCTCGTTCCAGAACAACCGAACGCGGATGCTGGAGCTGATCGCGCGTCTGCGCAGCCTGGAGCAGCGCACGCGCGACAAATCCGGGGACGCGAAACCCCTGTTCGACAAGCGTGGCCAGCTGCTGCCGCGCGAGCGCGTGGCCCGGCTGCTCGATCCGGGCGCGCCCTGGCTCGAGCTCTCGACCCTCGCCGGCTACTGCCTCGACAATCCGGACCCGGAGAAATCGATCCCGGGCGGCGGCATGATCGCCGGCATCGGCTACGTAGCGGGAGCGCGCGCGGTCGTCGTCGCGAGCGACTCGGGCATCGACGCCGGCGCGATCCAGCACATGGGGCGCGAAAAGCTGCTGCGTGCGCAGAACCTCGCGCTCGAGAACCGCCTGCCGTTCGTGCACCTGGTCGAGTCCGCCGGCGCGAACCTGCTCAAATACCGCGTCGAGGGATTCATCCACGGCGGCGGCATCTTCTATAACCTTGCCCGGCTCTCGGCCGCGGGCTGCCCCGTCATCACCGTGGTGCACGGCTCGTCGACCGCGGGCGGCGCCTACATGCCGGGGCTGTCCGACTACGTGATCATGGTGCGCGGCCGGGCGAAGGCCTTCCTTGCCGGCCCGCCGCTGCTGAAGGCCGCCACCGGCGAGACCGCCACCGACGAGGAGCTCGGCGGCGCGGTCATGCACACGCAGGTCTCGGGGCTGGGCGAGTACCTGGCCGAGGACGATTCCGACGGCGTGCGCCTCGCGCGGGAAGTGCTCGGGCGGCTGAACTTCGCCTCGCCGCCGAAGCCGCCCGACGCCCGTCCCCCGCGCTACCCCGCCGAGGAGCTGCTCGGCGTCATGCCGGCCGACACCCGCAAGCCGGTCGACATGCGCGAGGCGATCGCGCGCTTCGCCGACGACTCCGACTGGCTCGATTTCAAGCCCGATTACGGCGCGGCGACCGTGTGCGGCCACGCCGCGATCCAGGGGCAGCGCATCGGCATCGTCACCAACAACGGCCCGCTCGACCCCGCCGGCGCGACCAAGGCGACGCACTTCATTCAGGCCTGCTGCCAGGCGGGGCTGCCGCTGCTGTACCTGCAGAATACGACCGGCTACATCGTCGGCAAGGCCTCCGAGGGGGCCGGCATGATCAAGCACGGCTCGAAGATGATCCAGGCCGTCTCCAACGCGAGCGTGCCGCAGATCACGCTCATGTGCGGCGCGTCCTTCGGCGCCGGAAACTACGGCATGTGCGGGCGCGCCTACAACCCCCGCTTCCTGTTCTCCTGGCCGAACGCGCAGACCGCGGTCATGGGCGCCGAGCAGGCCGCCCTCACCATGGCGATCGTGATGGAAGCGGGGATGAAAAGAAGGAATCTCCCCGTGGATACTGAATCCATAGAAAAGACGAAGTCAAAGATCATCGAGAACTTCGAGAGACAGCAAAGCGCCTTCGTCACCAGCGCCCACCTGCTCGACGACGGCGTCATCGACCCGCGCGACACGCGCAACGTGCTCGGTTTCGTCCTCTCGATCTGCGGCGAGCGCAGGACCCTGAATCCGATCCAGTTCGGCGTAGCGAGACCCTAGATGAAATTCACCCACGAGCACGAGGAAATCCGGCGCACGATGAGGAAATTCATCGACGCCGAAATCAACCCCCACGTCGACGACTGGGAGGCCGCCGAGATCTTCCCTGCGCACGAGGTCTTCAGGAAACTGGGCCAGCTCGGCATGCTCGGCCTGACCAAGCCCGAGGCCTATGGCGGCGCGGAGCTGGACTACAGCTACGGCATGGTGTTCGCGGAGACGCTCGGCCAGATCCGCTGCGGCGGCGTGCCGATGGCGATCGGGGTGCAGACCGACATGGCGACGCCGGCGCTCGCGCGCTTCGGGTCGGACGAGCTGAGGAAGGAGTTCCTCGCGCCTGCGATCGCGGGCGAGCACGTCGCGTGCATCGGCGTCTCCGAGCCGGGCGCCGGCTCCGACGTCGCCTCCATCAGGACGACGGCGAAGAAGGACGGCGGCGACTACGTCATCAACGGCGCGAAGATGTGGATCACTAACAGCCTGCAGGCCGACTGGATGTGCCTGCTCGCCAATACCTCGGAGGGCGCGGCGCACAAGAACAAGTCGCTCATCGTCCTGCCGATGAAGACGAAGGGCGTCTCGGTCGCGAAGAAGATCCGCAAGATCGGCATGATGTCCTCGGACACGGGCCTCATCCACTTCGACGACGTGCGCGTGCCGCAGCGCTACCGCATCGGCGAGGAGGGAATGGGCTTCACCTACCAGATGCAGCAGTTCCAGGAGGAGCGCCTGTGGGCGGCGGCGAGCTCGGTCCCGGGGATGCTGAGGACCCTGCAGGACACGATCGACTACATCCGCGAGCGCAGGATGTTCGGCCAGGCGGTGCTCGATTTCCAGTACGTGCACTACCGTCTCGCCGAGCTGAAGACCGAGATCGAGTCGCTGCGCGCGCTCACCTACCGCGCCTGCGAGATGTACGTCGACGGCCAGGACGTCACCGAGCTCGCCTCGATGGCGAAGCTGAAGAGCGGGCGCCTCAAGCGCGAGGTGTCGGATGCCTGCCTGCAGTACTGGGGCGGCATGGGCTTCACCTGGGACAACCCGGTCTCGCGCGCCTACCGCGACGGCCGCCTCGCTTCGATCGGCGGCGGCGCCGACGAGGTGATGCTCGGCATCATCTGCAAGTACATGAATATCCTTCCCCGCAAGTAGCGCGCCGTCACGCGACGATGTTCCGCAGCCTGCTGATCGCGAACCGCGGCGAAATCGCGCTGCGCGTGATGCGCACGGCGCGCCGCATGGGCCTGCGCACCATCGCCGTGTATTCGGACGCGGACCGCGACGCCCCGCACGTGCGCGCGGCCGACGAGGCCGTCCATATCGGCGCGGCGTCGCCGCGCGATTCGTATCTGAACATTCGCTCGATCCTGCGGGCGGGAGGCGACGCGGTTCACCCCGGCTACGGTTTTCTCGCCGAAAGCCCCGATTTCGCGCAGGCCGTGGTCGATTCGGGCCGCGTCTGGGTGGGCCCCTCCCCCGCGGCGATCCGCGCGATGGGCGACAAGGCCAGCGCCAAGGCGATCGCGGCGAAGGCAGGGGTTCCCGTGCTGCCGACCTACGAGCGCGCACCCGAGTTCCCGCTGCTGGTCAAGGCGGTCGCCGGCGGCGGCGGGCGCGGCATTCGCCTGGTCCGCTCGGCGGATTCGCTCGAGGCCGAAATCCGGTCGGCGCGCTCCGAGGCGCAGCACGCGTTCGGCGACGACCGCATCATGCTGGAGAAGGCGGTCCCGAACGCGCGCCACGTCGAGGTGCAGGTGTTCGCCGACGCTCAGGGTGGCTGCATCCACCTCGGGGAGCGCGACTGCTCGGTACAGCGCCGGCACCAGAAGCTGATCGAGGAGTCGCCCTCGCCCGCCGTCGACGCGCGCCTGCGCGCCGAGATGGGCGCGGCGGCGGTCGCCGTTGCGCGCGCGGTGGCGTACCTGGGCGCCGGCACGGTCGAGTTCCTGCTCGGCGCGGACGGCCGCTTCTGGTTCATGGAAATGAACACCCGCCTGCAGGTCGAGCACCCGGTCACCGAGATGGTGACCGGGCTCGACCTGGTCGAATGGCAGCTGCGCGTCGCCGCGGGAGAGCCGCTGCCGCTCGCCCAGGACGCGGTCCGCTTCGACGGCCACGCGATCGAGGCGCGCCTCTGCGCCGAAGACCCTGCGCGCGACTTCCTGCCGCAGGCGGGCAGGCTCGCGCTCTGGCGCCCCGCGGCGGGCGTGCGCGTCGAGCACGCGCTCGCGTCCGGGCTCGCGATCCCGCCCTACTACGACTCGCTGATCGCCAAGCTCATCGCGCACGCACCGGCGCGCGACGCCGCGCGCGCGCGGCTCGCGGCGGCGCTGGACGACACCGTCGCGCTCGGCCTGCCGACCAACAAGGCCTTCCTTGCCGCGGTGCTGCGCGACGCGCGCTTCGCGGCCGGCCAGGCGGACACCGGGTTCCTGTCCGGCTTTTCCTTCCGCGCCGAGGAACCCGGGGAGCAAGACTACCGCAGCGCGCTCGCGCTGCTCGCGGCCGACTACGGCGAGTGGACCGGCTGGAGCAACAACCCCGCGCACCGCGCGCGCGCCGCCTTCGGGGGCCGCATTCTCGACATCGATCTGCGGGGCGCCCGCGCCGACAGCGCCGACCCGCCGCGCGCGATCGTCGGCGACACCGTGCACTTCGCGCGCGGCGGCGCGAGCTTCAGTCTGCGCAACGCGCTCTACGACCCGCCGCGCCGCAAGGGCGCCGCCGCCGGCGACGGCAGGCTCGTCTCGCCGATGAACGCTCGCGTGGTCGCCGTGGCGGCGAAGGCCGGCGCGCGCATCGAGGCCGGGCAGCCGCTCCTCGTGCTCGAAGCCATGAAGATGGAGCACGGCCTCAGCCTCGATTTTGCCGTCCGGGTCGCGTCGATCCACGTCGCCGCGGGCGCGCAGGTCGCGCCCGGACAGCTGCTCGCCGAGTTCGAGGCGGCCTGAATTGCTTTTTGCCCACCCCGAATCTAGACTCCATCGCGATGAAAACCGTGCGCATCGGCGCGGGCCTCGGCTTCTACGGTGATTCCTGGCGCCCGATCTGCGCCTCGATCGAGCGCGGCGGCGTGCAGTACATCGCCTCGGACCATCTCTCCGAGCTGACGCTCGCGATCCTGCAGAAGGACCGCCAGCGCGATCCCTCGGCCGGCTACGCGCGCGACGCCGTGCCGATGCTCGCCGAGCTCTGGCCGCTGGCGGCGCCGCGCGGCGTGAAATTCGTGCTCAACGCGGGAGGGCTCAACCCCGAGGGGGCGCGCGCGGCGATCGCGCGCCTGTTCCGCGACAAGGGCTGGTCGGCGCGGATCGCCACGGTCAGCGGCGACTCGGTGCTCGAGCGGATTGACGCCTTGCGCGCGGCGGGCGAGCCGCTCGCGCACATGGAGACCGGCGCCGACCTCGCCGGCGTGCGCGAGCGGCTGCTGTTCGCGAGCGCCTACCTTGGCGCGCAGCCGATCGCCGAGGCGCTCGCGCGCGGCGCCGACATCGTGCTCACCGGCCGCGTCGCGGACGCCGCGCTCACGCTCGGGCCGCTCGCGCACGAGCTGGGCTGGAACTGGGACGACTGGGACCGCATCGCCGCCGGCCTCACGCTCGGTCACCTGCTCGAGTGCTCGGGCCAGGGATCGGGCGGCAATTTCGGCTCGGCGCACGACTGGGCCGGGGTGCCGGACTATGCGCACTTCGGCTACCCGATCGCCGAGGTCGCCGCCGACGGCAGCGCCGTCGTGACCAAGCCGCCGCGCACCGGCGGACGCGTTTCCTTCGACACGCTGCGCCAGCAGCTGCTCTACGAGGTGCACGATCCGCACGCCTACTATTCGCCCGACGTGGTGCTCGACATGGGCACGCTGCGCTTGGACGACGAGGGCAACGACCGCGTGCGCGTGACCGGCGCCAGCGGCGCGCCGCGCCCGGCGACGCTCAAGGTCGTCGCCGGCTACCACGACGGCTGGATGGGCTCGGGCATCATGGGCTTCGCCTGGCCGGAGGCCTACGCCAAGTGCGAGAAGGCGGCCGAGACGATCCGCGCCTGGGCCGCCGAGCGCGGCTGGGACGGCGAGGAGCTGAACGCCGAATACATCGGCTACAACTCGCTGCTCGGCGCCAACGCCGACCCGACCTACCGCGACCAGCTGAACGAGTGCTTCCTGCGCATGACGCTGCGCACGAAGGAAAAGCGCATCGCCGATGCCTTCGGCCGGGTCTTTCCCTGGCTCGGCCTCTCCGGCCCGCCGTACATCGGCAGCATGAAGGGCGTGCAGCCGGCGAAGGAGCTGCTCGGCATCTGGCCCGCGCTGGTGCGCCGCGAACCGATCGAATCCGCGGTCGATGTCTCGCTCGAGCAGATCTAGACGATGAAGGTCCAGCTCTGGCAACTCGCGCATGCGCGCTCGGGCGACAAGGGCGACAAGGCCGACATCGGCCTGTTCGCCTACGATGCGCCGACCTACGCCGTGCTCAAGCGCGAGGTGACGCGCGAGAGGCTCGCCGCGCACTTCGCCGCCATGGCCGCGGGCCCGGTCGAGCTCTGGCCGCTCGACAATCTGCTTGCGCTCAAGATCGTGCTGAACGGCGCGCTGCAGGGCGGCGCGGCGCGCAGCCTGCGCATGGACAACCTCGGCAAGAACGTCGCCGCTCAGCTCCTGCGCATGGAGATCGAGGCGCCCGCCGACCTGCCGCGCCTGAAGCGGGCTTGAACAGGTCGCTCACTTGCAGCGGGTCGTGCCATCGAGCCTGCCGCCCGCCGACAGGCCGAGACTGGTGCCGATCCCCGGCAGCAGCACCGTGCCGATCAGCGCGCCGATCGCGGCGGCCCGGGTCAGCGACAGCGAGGGGTCCGAGGTGGTCCCCGACAGCGCCAGCGGCGCGCCCACGAAGCCGCCGGTCTTCGCCACCGACACGTCGAGCCTGCCGCTAAGCGTCTTGTCGGGCGCGACGGCGAGCGTTCCGGACGCCGTCAGCGAGGGCGAGCGGACGCAAATCGCGGTCACATCGATGTGCTCGCCGCGCAGCGCGAGGTCCCCCTTGAACGTCTCGAACCTGGTCGTTCCGCCCTTGGCCATCTTGCCGAGCGGCAGCTCGGCAGCGCGCGAAAGGTCGACCCCGTGCCATTCGCCGCCCGCCACCTCGAACGGCGCGTCCAGCACCAGCGCGCCGCGAAGGCGACGCGCCGTTCTGGCGCGGGCAGAATAGCGCGCCCGGGCGCTCAGCCTTCCCGACAGCCGCGCCGGCCTGCCGAGCGCCGCCTGCAGCGGCACCATCTGCACGCCGTCGATCCGCGCCTCGCCCTCCACCCGCCATTGCCTGCCCCAGCGCGTGCTCACGCTGCCTTCGAGCGTGCCGCCGTAGAGCTTTCCGTGCACCTGCCGCAGATCCAGCCGGTCGCCGCCCAGCACGCCGCTCGCCTCGAGCGCCTCGAAATCCAGCGGCGCGGCCGCGACCGGGATGCGCCAGCGGCGCGCCTTGACGGTCAGCCGCGAGCGCCCTCTTCCCTCCGGCGAGAGGGTCGCATTGAACGCCCCGTCGTCGCTCGAAATATGCGCTACCGTCGCAGACGGGGTGGGGCCCAGGTCCACCGTGACGTTGAACTGCGGCAGCTTCAGCGAGCGGTGCTCGAGCATCACGCGGCGCAGCACGATCCGGCGCACCAGCACGCGCTCTCCCCCGCCGTCCTTGGACAGCCTGTCGAGCAGCGCGAGCGCCGAATCCTTGATCCTGACCTTGTCGGCGAAAATCACGCGCACCACCTTCTCGCCCGACAGCAGCGGCAAGAGCTCGGGAACGATGCTGGCGCGCTCGATGCTGACCTCGCCCCTGCGCCCGAGCTTCAGGCCGAAGATCCTCATGCGCGGCGTCGGCAACAGCTGCAAGCGCAGGCCCGTGATCGACACCGGCTCGCCGATGCGCTCCGACACCAGCCGGGTCAGCTCGGGGATGTAGCCCTTGAGCGGAATCAGAAAAGGCGTCACGAGCGCGGCGGCGAGGAGCCCGGCAAGGATCGCCAGAGTCCAGAATGTCCGTCTCAACGCAGCGCGCATCGCAAGATTGCTTGGACATCCGGAAACCCCTAAAATGCCGGGTTTGCCGGATCCCCGATAGCTCAGTCGGTAGAGCGACGGACTGTTAATCCGCAGGTCGTAGGTTCGAGCCCTACTCGGGGAGCCACCTTATTCCAAGGCCCTTGCTTTTGCGTGGGCCTATGTCACAGCGCTTGCGGACTTTAAAGTCCGCCGGGGTAAGCAGGGAACGCTTTGCCGGCTCGCCAGGCGCCGCGAGCAGCCCGAGGGCGCTACGAAGGCTCGTCCGCGGCCTTGAAGTCGTTGCGCAAATCCGAGCGCATGCGCCACGCGCCGCTCACTGTCCAATTCCTGTTCTTCGCGTTCAGACTTGCGCCAAAGCGGTCGTTTATCAGCTTGAGCAGCTGCCCTCTCTGGGCGCGCGTGATCTTCAGACGACTGACGTGGCCGTACTCGTCCGGCCGCGTGTCGATCATGACCGCAAAGAACGCATGTGCGAGCTTGGAAATCTGTTCGTTGATCTGCACTATCACGGCAGAGATCTGGGCGCCCGACGTCATGAGCCCGTCATAGTCGCCCCCCGATTGAGGCCCGCCGCGTATCTTGTACGTGATCTCAATGAGCTCGTGGTTGAGCGCGATCTTCTGCTTCAGGGATCTCGTCAAGTACCGTACAAACAGTCTGGCGTCGTCCCCGACCTGCAGCTGATCGAGGGAGGCGATCATGGCTCGCATTTCCTTGTTGGCCTCGGCACTCATCCTGGCGCTTGCCATGAGCTTCGCCGTTGCGTCCCTGGACTGCGCCAATTCCGCCGCCCCTTCGCGCTGAAGATCGTAGGTCTTCGCCAGGCATCGAATGTATGCCACTGCGGCGGAGTAATTGGTGGTGTCCGCTGCGCTTGCAAGTCCCGCCACTGCGAGCAGGAGGACAGCTACTATCGGGCGTACCCAACGCATAGTGAGACCCTCGGCAATAGGCACCGTCAAGGACCCAATATTAGCGACACGATCCTGCGGTGCTAAGGAATTCTTACCACAAATTCTCACCCCAGGATATCGCCTCAACCGTTCACGATTCCCAGTTCGATCAGGCTGCGTGCAGTGTCGAGTATGCTCTCCTCCACGGCCCGCGGCGCCCATTGGAGCACGGCCTTCGCGTGCGAGGCGTCCATGTGGCGCACCGCGCCGAGCCGCTCGACGACGGCTCTCACCTGCGGATCGAACAGCGCTGCGATACGCACCAAGAAGTCCGGCGCCTTGCGCCTCGGCACCCTGCGCGCCGCTTCACCGAGGCCGGCCCGCAGAACGTCTGCGATTTGCACCAGCTTCAGGAAAGGCCCCGAGGCTATGAACCGCTCTCCCGCCATGTTTGGCGCCTTGAGCGCCCGCACGTGCATGTCGGCGACATCGCGCACATCGACGAGCGAGAAGCCGATGTCCGGGCACGCGGGCAGCGACCCGTCGAGCAGCCGCTTCACGACGAGGAGGGACGCCGAGTAGTCCGGGCTCAACACCGGCCCGATCACGAACGCCGGATTCACCGTGCAAAACTCGATACCGCCGCCCTTCGCGGCCACCCAGTCGCGCGCTGCGCGCTCGGCAATCGTCTTGGAGCGTACGTACGCCGAAGCCCCCGGGTAGTCGGGATCGGTCCAGTCGGCCTCGGTGAAGGTGTGCGTTCCCTTGCCGCGTCCGTCGCCGATGGCGGCAATCGACGAAGTCATGACGAAGCGCCGCACGCCGGCCGCCTTCGCGGCGCGCAGGGCGCGTAGCGCGCCGTCGCGAGCGGGGCCAATCACCTCCTCCGCGTTTCGAACGGCGCCTGCCGGGAGCGGGGACGCAACATGGGCCACGTGACTGCATCCCGCCATTGCCTCGGCCCAGCCCGCGTCGCCGCCGAGGTCGGCGGCGAAGAACCTGAGACGCGAATCCTCGACGGCGAGCACCCTCCGCACGTCGCCCTCCCGGGCGAGGTCGCGGACGGTGGCGTGGACCGACCAACCCTCGGCGACCAGCTGGCGGATGAGGAATCCCGCGATGTAGCCGCTGCCGCCCGAGACGAGCACCGTATCTGCCACGCGCTTCTCCCATTGCCAGCCGGATGACCGGGACAATGGTACTTCGCAGGACGTACCTGCCCCAACACATTCACTGCCGCGACGCTACCAGCGGTATGCCTGCCTGGCGCGGTCGGTCAATTGCGCTTCGACGATCGCGATCCACTTGCTCTTATATTGCACGATTTCGCCGACCAGGCGATAGCCCATTATCGCCAGGGATTGCAGCCGGCCGGAGACCTGCCGGCTGCCGGGCCCCGAAACGATCCGCATTGCGCCCACCGCGGTGACGCGGCACCCGTCGTTAAGCGTGGATACGCTGCGCGCGTCGGCAGGCTCCTCGCGCAATTCAGTCGCCTTCAAGCGGTCGGTGACTTCGAGGCCATCGCCCTGCGGAGCGAGCGTGCACGCAGCAATCCAACGAGTCCCGTTGGCTCTCGGTTCCAGTATCACGGTTGCCCCGCGGCCTAGGTATTTGGCGAGTGCGCGGTCCACTTCTCTGCGAGACTCGCCGATCAGCATGAGGCAATCCACTGCGTCGAACACTCTTACGGCCATCGATGTGTCCCGAAATCGCGACACTCGAGTGTAAGAAGTTGTCAAAATCCGGGTGAGGAAATACGTCACGGCTTGCACAGCGTTGACTCGCGACGATCACGCTTACCTGCCGGTTGGACCGATGCGGCCGAACCAAATGCAGCTGAAGCTAAGACAGCGCGTTCACCTTCCTTCGGCGTGCAACGGCAACATCGAGCCGTAGCGCGCGAGGATCCGCTCCCGCTCGCGCGGATCGATGTTCACCTTGCCCAGATCGCCCCGCACGTGAGGCAGCGCGAGCAGCCTCGGGTCCATCACCCGGAACCACAGCGGCGGGACGTATGACAGCGGGAACATGCCGAAGTAGCCGCTCGGCAGCCGCGGCAGGTCGGGGAAGTCGCGCAGCGACTGGTAGCGCCGCGAGGGATAGGAATGGTGGTCCGAATGGCGCTGCAGGTGGAACAGCGCGAGGTTGGTCACCAGGTGGTTGGTGTTCCACGAGTGGTGCGGTTTCGGGCTCTCGTACTTGCCGCTGGGCAGGCGCTCGCGCAGCAGGCCGTAATGCTCGACGTAGTTGGCCGAGGTGAGCTGCCACCAGGCGACGGCATTGTGCACGGCGAGGAAGGGCAGCATGATCCAGCCGAAGGCGGCGATCAGGCCCAGCTGCAGCGCGGCCGTCACCGCGTAGGACTGCAGCATGGCGTTGTGCGCGCTCCAGGCGCTGCGGCCCTCCTGCTGCAGCCGCTCCTTCTCCAGCCGCCACGCGCGCCGGATGCCGCCGGGCAGCTCGCGCAGCGCGAAGCGGTAGATGCTCTCGCCCATGCGGGAGCTGGCGTGGTCCTCGGGAGTCGACACCCAGCGGTGGTGGCCGCGGCCGTGCTCGACCGTGAAGTGGCCATAGGCGGGCACGGCCAGGACCAGCCGCGCCAGCCATTGCTCGATGCGGGTGTACTTGTGGCCCAGCTCGTGCCCGGTGTTGATGCCCAGCCCGGAGTCGGTGCCGGCGACATAGGCGAACATCAGCACCGCCCACCACGAAAGCTCGTGCGTGCCGACCCACCAGGCGCAGCCGATCAAGGCCACGAAGTGCAACGGCACGGTAGCCCAGGTCAGCCAGCGATAGTAGCGATCCTCCTCCAGCTGCGGCACCACGGCTTCGGGAGGATTGTTCTCGTCCTCGCCGATGAAGAAGTCCAGCAGCGGCATCAGGCCGTAGCTGATGAGCAGCGGCAGACCCAGCGCGATCTGCTCCCCCGTCCAGGCGTGCGCGGCCATGCCGACGAAGGGCAGCAGGGGGTAAACCACCGACAGCGACCACCAGAAGCGCTTGCGGTCGCGGTACGTCACCCGTCCCTGCTGCGGAACTTCGGCAGCGTAGACCCTGCCCATCGCGCCACCTCCTCTGCCAGAAGGCATTATAGAACCGCGCACCGGCCCGCCAGCTACTTGATTGCCACCACCATCGAATCCGGCCCCACGAGCGGCTCGACCCGCCCGCTCGAAAATCCCGCTTCCTTCATCCACGACGTGCACTCGGCGCCGGTGTAGTCGAACCCGCCCGGCGTCTCGATCAGCATGTTCAGGCTCATCATCAGGCCGAATGCGTTGCCGCAGCGGCCGTCGTCGATGATGGTCTCGTACACGACCAGCGCGCCGCCGGCCGGCAGCGCATCGTATCCCTTCTTGATCAGCATCTTCTTGGTGGGCAGATCCCAGTCGTGCAGGACGTGGCCCATCAGCACGACGTCGGCTTTCGGGATCTCCTGCTTGAAGAAGTCGCCGGGGCAGAACTTCAGCCGCTCCGCGACGCCGGCACCCGCCGCGTATTCCTCGAAGATCGGCGCCACTTCGGGCAGGTCGAATCCGGTCCCCTCGAGGTGCGGATTGGCGAGCGCGATCTGCACCGCGAGGTCGCCCTGCGCCGTGCCCACGTCGACGAAGCTGCGGCGCTCCGCCCACGGAAAATTCCTCGCGATCGTCATGTTCGCGCCGTGGCTGACGCCCGTCATCGCCGCCAGGAACTCTTTCAGGCGCGCGGGATCCGCGTAGAGCGTCTCGAACATTCCCGCCTCGCCCGTCTTGAGCTCGTTCTGCGGCTTGCCGGTGCGCAGAGCCTCCGTCAAGTGGCCCCAGAACGGATACAGCCGGTGGTTGGCCATCTCGAGGATCCCGCCCACGTACGACGGCTTCTTGCGGTCGAGAAACAGATCGGTGTCCGGCGCGTTGGAATAGAGCTCGCCTTTTCGCTGCAGGAAACCGAGCGCCACCAGCGTGTCGAGAAAGTCGCGCGCCGAGCGGGGATGAAGGCCGAGCCGGCCGCTCAGGGCGTCGAACGCCCCGGGTCCGTGCGCCAGCTCGGTGAATACGCCCATCTCGACGGCGCTCAGGAGCGTCTTCGAGGCCCAGAAGGCCAATCCGGTCTGCAGAATCTTGTCGGGGGTGAGCTGCTGACTCATTTTCCTTCTCCGTTTGCAATGAGTCCCGGGTCGAGCCGCACAATCACGGCGGCACTCGCGATGATCGTCGGTTCCCGCCCCTCTTCGTCCGGCACGTCGAGGCCGCCCGCCACCGCCCTGACGCTGATGCGACCGTAAGGGAACGCCGCCGCGACGGGCGCGGGATCGACCTTCTCGGGTCGCTGCACGCCGATCGTGACCTCGACCTGCATCGAGTTCGGATCGATGCCGAGGCTGCGGAACAGCCCGAGCGAGCTGTGGTGCATCGCGTCCTGCACCGCGCGCACCGCGGCCTTGGTGTAGTCGCCGCCGTGCAGATCGTTGCCGCTGCCGATTTCGAGAAAAAAGCGCTTTGCCGTCATGCCTCCCCCGTTGTCGCCGGCTTGCAGAAAACTTGCGCCGCCGGGCGGAGCGTATATGCATGCCGGGTCATATTTGAGATCGTTAACCGGACGGTTACGATCGACCGGAACGATATCACCTACGACGCGACGGCGAGGAGGAAGCATGACGCAGGCAGATGTCCTGGGAGTCCACGACGCATCCGCCCTGGCAGCTCACTTGCGGCGCAGGAGCACGCTCGTCCTGTTTGCCGCCGGCATCGCGGCGGCGCTGATCCACGCGGCGACCCGCTTTCCGCTGCATCTGCCCGGGCACCAGGGCATCGAGTGGATGGCGCTCCTCATGCTGGCTCGCATGGCGTCCCGCTACCGCTGGGCCGCCACGATCGCCGCCGCCGGTGCGGCCGCCGCGGCGCCCTTTCTCGGCTTTCACGATCCGCTCGCATCCATCGCCTATCTGCTGCCCGGCGTCGTCCTCGATCTGGCGGCGCTCGTCTCGGCGGGCAACCTCCTCGTCATGATCGCCGGCGCAGCGCTGGGTTACACCGCGCATCCCGCGCTCGACTGGTTGCTGCTGCAGGCGACCGGGACGCAGTTCGGGCCCGCGCAGGCCGCATTCGTCTCACATCTGATATTCGGACTTGCCGGCGCGCTGCTCGGCGCCGGCCTGTGGCGATTCGCGCGGCGTTAGGCCGACCGCGCACCGGCGCCAGCCTGCTGGCGCTTGTCCTTTCGGCGGGGCTGCCCTATGTGGCGCAGGCCGCGTCTTCGCCCGGGGCCGACACTGCGGTAGTCGTCAGCGGGACGCTCCCCGGCGTCCAGGCGGTCGGCACCGTGCGCAGGGTCACCGCCGCCGACATCGCGCGCCGGGGCGCACGTACGCTCGATGAAGCCATCGCGCTGCTGCCGGGCGTCAACATCCGCACCGGCGCGGACGGCACCCCGCGCGTCGACCTGCGCGGGCTGGTGACCCGCCACGTCAAACTGCTGATCAACGGCGTGCCGTTCAACTCCACCTACGACGGGCAGTTCGATCCGAGCACCATCCCCGTGGAATCGATCGCCGAGATCAAGCTCACTACCGGCGCCAGCTCCATGCTCTACGGCGACGGCGATATCGGCGGGGTCATCGACGTCATCACCAGGCAGGGCAGCGGGAAGCCGCACCTCTCGGAGGCCGGCGCGGAAGCCGGCAGCGGCCGCGCGCACCGGATCTGGGCCGCCGCTTCCGGCAGCACGGCTCGCAGCAGCTTCTTCGTCGGCGCGAGCCAGAGCGCGCGCGACGGCCTGCCGGCCTCGAAGGACGACCCCTATTCCGGCGGGCTTGCCGGCGGGTTGATCGCGAACAGCGACAGGCAGCGCCGCAACCTGTACGGCAGCTTCGGCTACGATGCGCGCCCGGACCTGCACGTCAATTTCACCCTCACGCACGTCGGCGGCGCAAACGGCATTCCGCCGACCGCGATCACGGACCCTGCCGACCCGTTCGCCGCCCGCGTGCGCTACGAGCGCATCGAGAACATCGACGGCAACTCGGCGCAGCTGGGCGCCAGCTACTACCCGGCCGGGCGCTGGGCAGTCCGCTCCTGGCTCTACTACAACAGCCTTGCCGAGGACGACAACAGCTACGACAACGCGAATTACGACTCGATCAGCGATCCGACGCTGAAAACGACCTTCCTCACGCACCAGGACACGCGGATTTCCGGGCTTCATCTGCAGACGCGCTATGCCGCCGGAGCGCGCAGCGCCCTGACGCTCGCGGCGGACGGCCGCGATGAGCACTGGAACGACAGCGGGCTCCTGCACGATGTCGCGGTCGGAGGCGGTGGTGGCGGCGGAGGCGGCGGTGGCGGCGGCGGAGGCGGCGGAGGCGGCGGCGGCGGGGGCGCGAGCACGACCTACACCGCCCGCAGCATCTCCGACGACCGCCGGGTGGGCGTGCGCTGGACCGCGGCCGAGTACTCGGCCGCCCCCCGACCCGGCACCGGACTGACGATCGGTGCCAGCCACTACTGGCAGGCGCGCGACGACCGGCCGAGCGACGGTGCGAACGGCTTCCTCCTCGGCGGCTTCCTCGACCTGAGCGCCGCGACGCGGGTTCGCGCCTCCTTCAGCCGCCATATCCGCTTTCCGAGCCTGCAGCAGCTCTACGACCCGGTGGCCGGCAACACGGCGCTCGGCGTCGAATCCGGACGCAATGCCGAACTCGGGATCGAGCATCGTTTCTCCGCCGCCAATCGGATCAACGCCGTCGCGTTCAGGGACGACGTGCACGACTACATCGAAAAGGACAGGATCGCCAACCGCTACGAAAACTATTCCCGCTACCGCTTCAGCGGCATCGAGCTGTCGGATCACATCCTGGCCGCGAGCCGGCTTCGGGTGCATCTCGCCTACACGCACCTGCTGTCGCAGAACCTGACTGCGGCCGCGGCGAGCGGCGATCTTCAGTACCGGCCCCGCAACAAGGCGAGCCTGTCCGCCGATTACGGGTTCGGCCGCGGCATCTCGGGGCAGCTGTCGCTGCTGTGGATCGGCGAGCAGGCCTATTTCTCCCGCGCGCTGCCGCAGCAGGAGGCGCAGCTCCCCGCCTACACGCTCGTCGACATCAGGCTCGACAAGCGCATCCCGGGCACGCGCAGCTCGCTCTATGTCGGCGCGGACAACCTGCTCGACAAGGAATACGAAACGAGCTACGGTTTCCCGCAGGCCGGCCGATTCGTCTACGCGGGCATCCGCTACGCTCTGTAGAGGCACCGTGCAAATCCTGATCTGCATCGACGACACCGACGATCTCGACTCGCCGGGAACCGGCCGGCTTGCGGCGGATCTCTGCGCCATTCTCGAGCAGCGCCGGCTCGCGCGCTGCCGCTACATCACCCGTCACCAGCTCTTCGTCCATCCGGACATCCCGTACACGTCGCACAATGCGGCCATGTGCTTCGAGGCGGATGCGGCGGCAGGCGTCGCCGAAATAGCGCCCGTTTGCGCTAAGTTTCTGAGCAGCGTCCCTCCGCCGGCCAGCGATCCCGGGCTGTGCATCGTGGAACCCGGGCGGCTGCCGTCCGCCGCCGCGTTGATCGAATTCGGCTACCGCGCCAAGCGCGAGGTGCTGAACAAGGATGCGGCCTACGCGTTCGCGCGCGAGCATGGGATCCACCTGTCCGAGCACGGAGGGACCGGCGGAGGGGTCATCGGCGCGCTGGCGGGGGCGGGCCTGCGCCTGGCCGGCAACGACGGCCGTCTGCGCGGCGGGCTCGATTTCGGCGGCGCGCAGGCGCTCAGCGTCGATGCGCTGCTGCGCCACGCGGACGTGGACGCGGTGCACGGCACGGCGGGCGAGGCGCCGCCCGCGGGCGCGCTCATCCGGCTGGATGGCAAGGTCAAGACCGTTCGCCGCGGCGGGCAGGCCGTGCTGCTCGTCGCGCGCGAGGCCGGCGGCTGGCGCTGCCTGTCGAAGAACGAGCTGAAAGCCTACTAGCCCGCCCCGCCCCTAGGCGCGCCGCTCGAGCAGCTCGATGACGCGGCGCGCGGGATCGACCCTGACCCAGTCGCCGGTCCTGATCACCTCCCGCGGCGGGCGGGACCAGCCTTCGGTGATGGTCATGTTCGCGAACACCGCGCCCTGCACCATCACGGGATTCGTGACGCCGAATACGAGGGCTTTCGGCGCGATGCCCTTGCATTTGATGTCGTAGAAGGCCCAGCCGGCGGCGATGCCGCCCTTGGCGGTGGGAAAGAAGCAGATTTTGTCCTTGATCTGCGTGCCCTCGAGCTTGTGGCCCGGCTTGGTGATGACGCCGCTCCAGCGGTCGAGATCGTAGCGCGGACTGAAGCCCTCCTCCGACACCACCGCCTCGCCCTCGACCGTCTCGCCGAAGGCGCGCTCGACCTCGATGCGCGCGATGACGCCGCTCACCGCAGCCTCCCTTCGACCGCGATGTCGACGCAATCCTGCGTCCGCCGCAGGATCGTGTTGAAGCGGTGCGCGCCGATGATGTTCACGATCTTGGCCGAGTTGGAGATCATGTTGGTCCAGCCGTTGCGCGTTCGCATCTGCGACAGGTTCTGCAGGATGTAGAAGCACACGCCTTCCATCAGCGTCGCGCCCGCCTGCTCGAGCTTCTGCACGTAGCCGAGCTTGCGTCCCGCGGACAGCACGCCGTTGGAGGAGGTGACGAAGACCTGCGTGCCCGCCTTGATCCTCCGCCCGTCGAAGCGCTCGGCAAGGTCCTTGAGCTCCCACAGGGACAGCTGCGGGCCCGAGAACACGATGAGGTCGCAGCTGCCGTCGCCCAGGTCGTAGCCGCCATAGAGCCGCTCGAGCTCGGCGTTGCCGATGGTCAGCTCGCTGTGCGGGGTGTTGCCGCCCAGCGCCGCCTCGAGGCTCGGCGCCTCGGGCGTGACGCCCACCATGTGGAACATCCCCATCGACCCGTAGCTTGCGAGCGAGGCGCCGAGGTGCTTCAGCTCGTCCGAGCTCGGCGCGCGCTTCACGCCGGTGAATACCGGGACCTGGAAATAGCTCTGGTTCGGCTCCCCGACCAGCTTGCCGACTGCGCCCCAGTCCGCCAGATCGTCGAGCTCGGCCTCGAGCTTCACCACGAAAGTGCCCTTGCGGTGGCGCTCGAGCTGGAAGCCGTACTCGGGCACCCGCTTCGTCAGCGCCGCGGCAAACGCCGCCGGGCCGCTCTCGAAATTGGAGCGCGCGCCGAAGACCGAGTTGGCGTAGATCACGGTGCCGGTGTCGCCCCATGCGACGCGCTCGCCCAGGTGCGGCTGGTACAGCGTCTGGTAATTGATGCAGGTGTCGGTGGTGGAAACGTTCATCTGCTGCAGCAGGCCGATGAGCTTCTTCTCCTTGGCCGCTTCGCCCGCGTCCTGCTGCAGCCGCTCGACCAGCGGAAAGTCGAACGAGCGCGCATTGGTCGTGACGTTGAGCGCGCAGCGCGCCTTCTTCTCCGCGGCGCACTCGAGCCATTTCAGCCCGCCGTCGCCCATGATTTCGATGTCACCCATCATGTGGACGTTCGTCACCGGCACCAGGCGCTCGGCGCCCCAGAACTCGCCCACCCTGACTAGGTACTCGATCGCATCCTTCACGGCGGGACCGTGCTCGCCCCGCAGCATCGCCTGCTCTTCCGCCGTCAGCCGCATCGCGCGGACTAGAGCACCGGCCCGAGCATCGCGACCGCGATATTGATCAGCCCTAACGCCAGATTGACGCCCACCAGGACGCGGATCTGCCCGAGCGCCGCCGCGCCCGCCTTCCAGTCCTCATGTTGAACGGCCCGCTTGAGGCGGCCGAACGGCGCGAAGTAGACGTGCATGAAGATCGCGCTCATCAGCACGCCGATGCCCGCCATCGCCTGCACGTAGATGGGCACCGACTTCATCTGCTCCATCATGGAGAACCCGGTGCCCAGGATCAGGACCACCGCCACCCACACCCAGCGGAAAAAGCGCGCGAAGATTCCCGCCCACAGCTTCAAGCGCTGCGGCGGCTCCAGGGCCTCGGCCGCTGCCGGCCGCACCGCCAGGTAGGCGACGAACATCCCGCCTACCCATACGACGTCCGAAATGACATGCAGCAGCAGTTCTACGCGCATCGGGGGCTCCTCTCGATTGGAGCCCCGATTCTAATCTGGGAGAGCGGCCCCCTCTCGACGCCTAGTGGGCGGCGTGGTGCAGCGTCGGCAAGCGGTGGAACAGCCGCGACAGCGAGAGCAGCGCCTCGGCGATCGACTCGCCCTGGGCCACCAGGCGCAGCGCGTTGTCCCGCTCGGCGTCGGTCAGCTTCGCTACGGACGCCAGTCTCTGGCGCAGGAGTTTGTCGGATTTGAGCATTTTCGGCCTCATCTTTAGAAGTGAAATTAGCTAAGCTTTAAACTTGCATTCGCATGGTTTGACAGCATTCTCCCCGCTATGTTGCGGAGCAGCAAACGATACTTATTCTCCATATGCTTTAGTTTTGCTAACCTATATAGGTCCCCCAACCGAGCCCGGCCATGCCCAGCCTGCCCCCTCTCAACGCGCTGCGCGCCTTCGAGGCCGCCGCGCGCCTGCTGAGTCTGAAAAAGGCCGCGGCCGAGCTGAACGTCACCCCGGCCGCGATCAGCCACCAGATCAAGCTGCTGGAGGACTTCGCCGGCCGGCCGCTGCTGGTACGCAAGCCGCGTGCGATCGAGCTGACCAACGCGGCGCGCGCCGCCCTGCCGCGCCTGAGCGCGGGATTCGATCAGCTCGCCGATGCCTCGCGCCTGCTGCGCGAGGCGGGGCCCGAGTCGACGCTCACCGTGAGCGTGGCGCCGTCATTCGCGACCTGCTGGCTCATGCCCCGCCTGCACCGCTTCCTCACCGCCGAACCGGAGGTGGACGTGCGCATCACCGCGCGCACCCGCCAGTCGACCTCGGTCGGCGCGCAGTCGCAGCGCGAGGCCGACACCTGGCTTGCCGACGCCGACGTCGCCGTGCTGCTGTCCAACGGTCGGTTTCCCGGCTACCACGTCGAGCGGCTGGTTCCGCTGTCGGTGACACCGCTGGCGAGCCCGCGTCTGCTCGCGGGCCGCGCAGCGGCGCCTTCTGACCTGGAGGGGTTCGTCCTCATTCACGACGACATCGGCAAGCTGTTCGACGGGCGCGACTTCTGGGACCTGTGGCTGAAAGCGGCCGGCGCGGCGGACTTGCGCCTGCGCCATGGGGTGCATTTTTCGCATACCGTGCTCGCCCTCGAGGCCGCGGTCGAAGGCGTCGGCATCGTCGCCACCCTGCCCGAGCTTGCCCGGCCGCAGCTCGAGGACGGGCGCCTCGTCGCGCCGTTCGAGTTGCGCGTGGAGCTGCCGTACGCCTATTTCGTGCTGGTGCGCGAGCAGGCTCTCGCGCGCGCGTCGGTGCAGGCCTTTCTTGCATGGCTGCGCGAACAGGCCGCCACGGATGCTCGATAAGCTGGTCGCGCTGCGCGAGCGCGCGATCTATCACATCGCGGGAACGCGGCCCGCGGTCTACTATCTTGCCGACCGCGAGGCCGGAGGCGTGCTGGTCAACGCGCCGCCGTTCGAAGAGAGCTTGCTCGCGGCACTGCGGGCGCTCGCGGCGCCCGCCTATGTCTTCCTGCCGTGCCGCCGCGGGGCGCGCGACCTCGATCGCTGGCGCGCCGCCGGCCTCGAGACCATCGCCTTCGAGACCGAAGCGCCGCACGTCGCGGGCACGATCGACCTCGCGGTCGGCGGCGGCCGCAAGCTCACCCGCACGGTCGACTTCCTGCCCATGTCCGGCGTCACCGAAGGCAGCTGCGCCCTGCGGATCAGGAACGACGGCGGTGCGATTTTCTTCGGCCCGGTGCTCGAGCCCGGTGCCGACGGCTGGCCGACGCTGGTGCCGCACGCGGACGACTACTCGGCGGAAAACCGCCTCATCGGGGCCCTGGGGCTGCAGGACCAGCGCTTCGAATACGCGTTCACCGACGTGTTCGAGCCCGGCCGCACGCGCTTCGGCCCCGGCGCGGGGAGCGCGGTGAACGGGAATCTGCGGCGCTTGCTGGAGGACTAGCGGCGCCGGAAAAGCTGCCGGCCGACGATCGAGCACACGACCTCGTCGTTCTGGTTCAGCACCTCCCAGCGGAACTTGACCGTGCCGCGGCCGGCGTGCTTCCTAGACGGGGTCTGCTCGAGCACCTCCGTGCGCAGGCGCAGCGCGTCCCCCGGGCGGACCGGCTTGAGCCAGCGCAGCTCGTCGAGGCCGGGCGAACCGAGACAGGCCGAATCGACGAGGTAGCCGTCGCACATCAGGCGCATCATCACGCCGCAGGTCTGCCAGCCGCTCGCGATCAGGCCGCCGAACGGCGTCTCCCTGGCGGCTTCCTCGTCGGTGTGGAAGGCCTGCGGGTCGTACTCGCGCGCGAAGCGCTTGATCTCTTCGGCGCCGAGCGTGCGCGAGCCGCTCTCGTAAGTCCAGCCGGGGGTGAAGTCGTCCCAGTAATAGCTGCTCATGCCCTATCCCTTGATGGCGCCGGCGGTGAGGCCGGCAACGATACGGCGCTGGAACACGAGCACCAGCGCCACCAGCGGCAGCGTCACGATGACCGACGCGGCCATCAGGTTGCCCCACGGCAGCTCGTACTGGCTCGCGCCGCTCATGAGCGCGATCGCCACCGGCACCGTGCGCTCGGAATCCGTGAGGGTGAAGGTCAGCGCGAACAGGAACTCGTTCCACGCCGCAATGAAAGCGAGCAGGCCGGCGGTCACCATCGCCGGCGCGAGCAAGGGCGCAAGCACCAGCGCAAGCGTCTGCCACGGGCCCGCGCCGTCGATCCACGCGGCCTCCTCCAGCTCGCGCGGCAGCTCGCGCATGAACGTCGTCAGGATCCAGATCGTGAACGGCAGCGTGAACACGAGGTAGGACAGGCCGAGGCCGGACAGGTGATTGTAGAGCCCCAGCGCGCGGACCAGCTCGAACATGCCGGACAGAACCGCGACCTGCGGAAACATGGACACCGACAGTATCGCGGCCAGCAGCGGGCCGCGGCCGCGAAAGCTCGTGCGCGCGAGCGCATAGGCGGCGAGGGTCCCGACCAGCAGCGAGAGCGCGACTACCGAGCCCGCCACCAGCACCGAATTGAGGATGTTGCGCCCGAACGGCTGCTGCGCGAAGACCGCATGGTAGTTGGCCAGCGTCCACTGCAGCGGCAGCAGGGACGGACGGAACATCCCGCCCGGCGGCCGCAGCGAGGACACGATCGCGTAGTAGAAGGGAAACAGGCAAAACAGCAGGATCGCCGCCACCAGCAGCCAGAATCCGGCGCGCCGCATCCGCTTCATCGCAGCACGCCTTCCTCGGTCAGCCGGACCCGCCCGGCGCTCAGGACCAGCGCGCTGACCAGCGCGACGGTGAGGAAAAGGAGCGTCGCCGCCGCCGAGCCGTAGCCGACGTCCTGGAAATCGATCAGCTGCTGGCGCGCGAACACCGACATCGACATGGTGTCGGTGCTGTTGGAGGTGAGCACGTAGACGACGTCGAACACCCGCAGCGCGTCGAGCGCGCGGAACACGACCGCGACCATCAGGGCCGGCCGGATGATCGGCAGCGTGACGCTGAAGAACTCGCGCAGCGGCCCGGCGCCGTCGATGCGGGCCGCCTCACGGCACTCCTTCGGCACCAGCTGCAGCGCGGCCAGCGCGAGCAGCGTCACGAAAGGCGTGGTCTTCCAGACGTCGACCATGATCACCGAAGCCATCGCGAGCCCGGGCTCGGCGGTCCATGCGAGGGGCTGCGACAGCAGGCCGAGCGAGAGCAGCACGTGGTTGACGATGCCGAACTGGTCGTTGAGCATCCAGCCCCACATCTTGGCCGAAACGATGGTCGGGACCGCCCACGGCACCAGCACCGCCGCGCGCACCCAGGCGCGCCCCGGGAACTCGGCGCTCAGAACCAGCGCGATAACGACCCCGAGCAGGGTCTCGAGCCCGACCGAGAACAGCGCGAAGCGCAGGGTGTTCCACACCGCCTGCCACCAGGTCGGATCGACCAGCAGCCCGTACCAGCGCCCGCCGTAGTCGGCGAGGTAGTTGTCGAACCCGATCCAGTGCCAGGACGGATCCCCGAGCGCCGCGTCGGTGAAGCCGAAGCTCACGGTCCGCGCCAGCGGCCAGGCGGCGACCAGGACGAGCAGCGCGAGCGACGGCGCGAGGAACAGCCACGCGGTGCGCGGGCGCGCTACCATCGCCCGCCGCGCGAGATGCGCATCAGCTGGCCCTCGAGCGAGCCGAGCGCGGTGCGCGCGTCGGCCTGCCCGGCCAGCACCGCGTGCACGGCGTTCGCGAAGGCGCTGCTGACCCGGTTGTAGCGCACGCCCGTGACCGCCGACGGGCGAGCGGCCGCGTGCGCGAGCGCGCGCGCCATGACGCCGTAGTAGGGGTTGGCGCGCCGGATCGCGGCGTCGCGATACAGCGCAGGCAGGGTCGGGTTGAAGCCGCCCGCGATGGCGCGGCGCTTCTGCTCGGCGCGGCCGGTGAGCGCCATCACCAGGCTCGCGGCGAGGCGCGGGTGCTTCGAGTAGCGCGACACCGCGAGCTGCGCGCCGCCGAGCGTGCCGATCCCGCCCGGCAGCGGCGCCACCCCGACCCGGCCGCGCACCGGGCTGCCCGCGCTCTCGGCCAGCGCGAGCGCGTAGGGCCAGTTGCGCATGAACACCGCGTCGCCCGACTGGAACACCCCTCGCGCCTCCTCCTCCGCATAATTGAGGACGCCTCGCGGCGAGATGCCCCCGACCCAGGCGGCCGCCGCCTGGAGCGCGCCAGCCGCGCGCCGGTTGTCGATCGAGATCCTGCCGTCGGGCTCGACGATATGGCCGCCGCCCTGGCTCGCGATCCACTCCAGCGCGTCGCAGGTGAGGCCTTCGTAGGCGCGCCCCTGCCAGACGAAGCCCCACATGCGGGGCCTGCCCGCCGCGCGCTCCCCGTCCTGGATCCGTCGCGCCGCGGCCGCCAGCGCGGCCCAGCTGCGCGGCACCTGCACGCCGTATTTGGCGAGCAGGTCCTTGCGGTAGTACAGCAGCCCCACGTCGGCGAACCAGGGCATCGCGACCAGCTGCCCGTTCACCGTATCGTTGGCGATCATGGAGGCGAAATTCGCCGCGGGGCGCTCGCCCGCATAAGGCCTCAGATCGAGCAGATGGCGCGCGAGGATGCCGGGCCACACCACGTCGATCTGCAGCACGTCGATGGCGGGCGAACGGGCCGCGAGCAGCTGCTGGTACAGCGCCAGCCGCTCGCCGGCCGCGTTCGGGGTGGACACCAGCCGGACCGTGTTGCCGGTCTCGCGTGCCCAGCGCTCGGCGCCCGCCCGGCATAGCCGCAGCTCGAGCCCGACCGCGCTGCAGGAAATCGAGATCTCGGCGGCGCGGGCGGGTGCGGCCGCGAGACCGCAGACAAGGGCGAGGAAAACCGCCCGCAGCAACCTCAGAGCACCTTGCCGCTCTCGTCGTCGATCAGGTGCACGTTGTTCAGATCGGCGACCAGCTTCATGCGCGCGCCGTCGCTTGCTCCCGCGTTGGGGTTGACGCGCCCGCAGACCTCCGTCCCGCGCACCAGGAAATAGACCAGCGTCTCCATCCCCATCGGCTCGGTGACCTCCAGGCTCACTTCGAAGGGGGTCTGATTGGGCTCGAGGTGAGGGCGCTGCTCCATGATGTGCTCGGGGCGCAGTCCGAACAGGAGCCTGTCGCGGCCTGCGTGAGGCCGGTAGCGCTCGACCCGGTTCTGCGGCACCGGAAACGAGAGCTCGTCGCCCAGCTTGATCCTGAGCGCGCCCGCCGTTTCCTCCAGCGCGCACGGCACGAAATTCATCGCCGGCGAGCCGATGAAGCCCGCGACGAACTTGGTTTGCGGGGTGTGATAGAGATCGTGCGGCGTACCGACCTGCTCGATGTTGCCGCCGTTCATCACCACCACCCGGTCGGCGAGCGTCATCGCCTCGACCTGGTCGTGCGTGACGTACACGGTGGTGGTGCGCACCTTCTGGTGCACCTTCTTGATCTCGGTGCGCATCTGTACCCTGAGCTTGGCGTCCAGGTTCGACAGCGGCTCGTCGAACAGGAACACCTTCGGGTCGCGCACGATCGCGCGCCCCATCGCGACGCGCTGGCGCTGCCCGCCCGAGAGCTGCTTGGGCTTGCGCTCGAGCAGCTCGCTGATGTCGAGGATCTGGGCCGCATTCTGCACGCGCCGCGCGATCTCGTCCTTGGGCGTCTTCTTCAGGCGCAGGCCGAAGGACATGTTCTCGTACACCGACATGTGCGGGTACAGAGCGTAGTTCTGGAACACCATCGCGATGTCGCGGTCCTTGGGCGGCACGTCGTTCACCACCGCGCCACCGATCATGACGTCGCCGCCGGTGATGTCCTCGAGCCCCGCGATCATGCGCAGCGTGGTGCTCTTGCCGCAACCCGAAGGCCCGACCAGCACGACGAACTCCTTGTCCGCGATGTCGAGATCGATGCCGCGCACCGCGGGCGTCTCGTCGTAGTGCTTCACCAGCTTGCGCAGCGTCACCTGGGCCATGCGTCTATCCCTTCGTCGCGCCGGCGGTCAGGCCGGCAATGTAGTAGTCCATGAGGAATGCGTAGATGATGAGCGGCGGGGCGGCCCCGAGCAGACAGGCCGCCATGATCTGCCCCCAGTTGTAGACGTCGCCCTTGATCAGCGTCGTGACGATGCCGACCGGCAGCACGAGCTGGTCGGCCGAAACCGTGAACGCCATGGGATACAGGAACTCGGACCAGGACACCGTGAAGGCGAAGATCGTCGCCGCGATGATGCCCGGCAGCGCCACCGGCAGGAAGATCTTGGTCAGCATCTGGATGTAGCCGGCGCCGTCGATCAGGGCCGCCTCGTCCAGCTCCTTCGGGATCGACTGGAAGTAGCCGATCATGATCCAGGTGCAGAACGGCACCGTGAGCGTCGGATAGATGATGATCAGCGCCCACCAGTGGTTCAAAAGCGCGATGCCGGTGGTCTCGTGCACCCAGGCCATGATCTTGAACAGCGGGATGAACAGCAGCGAGTCCGGGATCA
>Ga0210077_1000074_pt1 | contig 57813 bp, 71 predicted proteins | sample RushMan_CattailN_5_FD_185556 | JGI IMG/M metagenome (GOLD analysis project Ga0210077, IMG submission 185556) | Wetland microbial communities from San Francisco Bay, California, USA, that impact long-term carbon sequestration -... | ecosystem: Environmental > Aquatic > Marine > Wetlands ...
GGAATGGCGATGACGCACTGCCGGGTCCTGCGCAAGGCGGCCCAGGAGTAGTTCCACTCGCCGGTGGTGAGGGCGAAGGCCGGGGTGAAGTCGAGCACCATGGTCCAGGAGATGGTCATGATGTTGTTCTTCGTTCCGTCGTTCGTGGTGACGAGAACGACGGGGCCCGGCTCGATCAGGGTGAAGGCCTTCTCCAGCTTCAGCTTGCGCATGGGCGTGTCTCCCCGGGTCCCATCTTAAGGATCTGTCGGCGGGCGCATTGCGCTGGATCAAACCCGCCGCGCGGCGCGCTGCCAGCATGTGCGCATGCGCGCGCCGGCCTTCGCTTTGGTCCTCGCTCTTGCCGCCTGCGCCTCGAGCCGCGGTCCGGTCGAGGACGCCGAAGTCACCGCCCAGCTCGGGTTCCTCAACCGGCAGGGGCTGACGCGCGCGGACGTCGAGGCGCGGCTCGGCGAACCGAGGACGCGCTACGAAAGGGACTCGGTCGCTTCCTACGGCGTGTACGTTCTGCGCGACGGACGGATCACGGCCACGGCGCCCAGCCGTCTGCCGCCTCGCTACACGCTGATGCTCGAGTACGCGCCGGACGGGCGCGTGCTGCGGCACGCGCTGCTGCGGCACATTGATGCGAAGTGACCATGGCACGCGCACGCCTCGCGACCGCCCTGCTCGCCGCTTCGCTCGCCGCCGGCTGCATCATCGTGCCGACGCCGCCGATCCCGGTCGACGGCATCCCGCAGCAGAGAATCGACGCGCTCGAACCCGGGGTCACGACGCGCGCGGACGTGCTGATGGCCTTCGGCGACCCGACTCTGCGCCTCGAGGACGACCGCTACTTCGCCTACGACTGGGGCGTGGTGCGCTTCGCGGGCGCGGTCGGCGGCGCGCCGCAGGCCTACCCGTTCGTGATCCCGGACTCGCACCGGCTGGCGATCGAGTTCGACGCCGGCGGCCGGATCGCGCGGCTGCACGTCTTCGCGCGCATGAAGACGAAAACCATGGAGCAGGAGTTCGAGGCTTGGCTGAAGGAGGGCGAAGCGCGATGACGCGCGGCTTCCTTCTCGTCCCGGCGCTCGCGCTGCTGTTCGCGCTCGCCGGCTGCGCGGTCTCTCAGGTGGCCAGGGGCCGCCCGGGGCAGGACCTGTCCGCGATCGCGCCGGGGACGCCGCGCGCGAAGATAGAGTCGCTCGTCGGCGCCCCGAAACGCGAGTGGACGACCAATGCGGGCGTGCGCTACCGCATGTACCGCTACGACGCGGGCGTCGCGCCGAGCGCGGGCGACGCCTCCGCGATCGCCTTCATGGACGTCATCTCGCTCGGGCTGTCGGAGGCGTACTGGAACGGGGATGCCCTGCTCGGGCCGTCGCGCCAGGCCTGGCTCGCCGTCGCCTACGACGCCGGCGACCGGGCGATCGGCGTCTTCCCCGACGTCACCGAGTTCGAGAACCTGCCCGAGGACGGGCGTGCGCCGCCCGCGCGCTAGTCGGCGAACTCGCCCCTGCCCTTGGGATACGACTTCTCCCACTCGCGGCTGTTGGTTTGGCGCACGCTCATCTCCTCGACCGTGCCCGGGTCGAGGCAGCGCGCGTTGACGCTGAAGCCGTCGGGGTGCGAGCGCGGCACGTAGAACGACTTGATGCCGCACACCGAGCAGAACAGGTGCTTCGCGGTGCCGGTGTTGAAGGTGTAGGTGGTGAGCGAGTCGCCGCCGGAGAGCAGCTTGAAGCGCTCGGCGGGAACGACCAGGTGCAGGTAGCCCGACTTGGAGCAGATCGAGCAGTTGCATTCCGAGACCGTGATTTTCGCGGGCGCGGTCACTTCGAATCTGACCCGCCCGCAGTGGCGGCCCCCTGTGTGCGTAATCATATGTCCCCCGTTTGTGCTTCGCCGGCGACGGCTTCCATGCCGCCTGACCGGATGACCGGCGCCGCGGCCGCGGAACAGAGAAACGCGATGAGCCGCCGGCCGGCATCGACATCCGTCGCTCCCGTTGTGATCGCAGCCGCGAACACCTGGTTCAGCTGGATCTCCTCGGCCAGAACGCCCGCGAGCTCGACGCCGGGGGCGCTGAGGATCTCGCTCACCGGCAGGAGCGCGAGATCCGCAGCGCCTTCAGCGACGCTCGCCGCCGCACCCGCGCCTCGCGGGCAGGTTTTCAGCCTCACCCGGGACGCGATGCCGAGCCGCGCAAGGATCACGTCCCTCAGGAAGATGCCGCTCGTGCTGGCCGGTATTGCCACTGTCTTCGCGCGAACGACAACGTCGATGAAAGCGTCCACGCTGTCCACGGCAGGTTTGACGGCGCCTGCGCGAACCGCGACCCCGATCGGCGTTCTGGCGAGGTCGACATCGCTCCCCTGAACGATCCGGCCGGCGGCGGCGAGCTCGGCCAGCCCTTCTCTCGAGAGGATGACCACGTCCGCCGGCACTCCGCGCGCGAGCTGCGCCGCGATGGTCTGCGGACCGTCCCCCTGCGACGAGCCCGAGCCGGTCTCGACGCCGATCCCTGCGGTCCGCTCGAAATCGGGCACGAGCCGCCGGTAGGGCCCGGAAAATCCGCCGGAGATCAGCACCTTCATCCGGGCAGCGGAAGCCACGCCCTGGCTCCCGCGCAACGCGCGTACCAGACCAGGAATGCCGCAAATCCGGCCGTGGCCCAGAGCGGGCGGGCGGCGAAGATCGAGAAGCTGCAGGGCACGCGCTCTTTCGCATCAGTCACGAGATCCTCCCAACAAGGAAAGAGCCATGTCACCCCCTGAGCGCAGGCGCGATGCGTCCGGCCGGCGCCCGCTGCGCGGTGTACAGATACAGCAGCGCAAGGACCAGCAGGTTGACGACGCCTGCGATGGACGAATTGAGGAAGGCCTGGACGTAGTTGCCGTCGAGGTCGTAGAAGAAGCCGCCCTGCCAGGCGCCGAGCGCCATCCCGACCCAGGCAAAGAACGCGACCAGCCCGATCGAGAGGCCCGTATTGCGCTGCGGCGAGAATTCGCGCGCGCACAGGATGAGCGCGGTCATCACGCCGGCGTAGCCGAACCCGAACACGGCCGCCAGCACGTAGAGCCCCGCGAGCGTGTGCAGGTACGGAAACCACATGGCGAGGACGGTCTGCGCGAGCGAGGCCGCGACGTAGGCGCGCAGGTTGCCGATGCGGTCGGCGACGCGGCCGGTGGCGAGCCGCCCGGCGACGCCGAACACCATCATCACGGTGAGCAGCCCGGCCGCCTCGCGCGGGCCGAGCCCGAAGTCCGAGCCGAGCGCGACCACGTGCACGATCGGCGTCGCCATGCAGGTGCAGCAGAAGATGACCGCGAAGCAGAGCAGCGCGACCAGCCAGGGGCGCGGAATCGCGTAGGGGTTGGGCTCGTCGCCGCCCCCCGCAGTGGCCCAGTCCGGGCGGCGGGGCGGATCGCGGATCAGCAGCGCAAGCGGAACCAGCACCGCGAGATAGATCAGCGCCATGCTCTGGTAGGCGTCGCGCCAGCCCTGCGCGAGGATCAGCTCGCGCGCGATGAACGGCATCACCCCCTGCCCCAGCGCGCCGCCCGCCGAGATGATGCCGATCGCCAGCCCGCGGTTGCGCGCGAACCAGAACGTCGTGACGTTGGTGAGCGGCACCATGATCGCGCCGAAGCCAAACAAGCCCATCAGCGCGTGGTAGGCGTAGAGCTCCCCCGGGGTGTGCAGGCCCGAGAGCAGGTAGAACGCCACGCAAGGCACGAGCGATCCGAGCAGCACCACCCGGCGCACCGGCAGGCGGTCCGAGAAGTGACCCATCACGATCCCGCCGAGACCGGTCGACATGGTGGCCACCGAATACGCCGCCGCCGTCTCGGCGCGCGACCAACCGAACTCGGCGACCAGCGGCTTGAGAAACACGGCGATATTGACGATCCCGCCGAACGCCATACCCGTCATCACGGCGCAGGCGGCGACGATCACCCAGGCATACGGTTGTTCGCGCTCGAGCAAAGTGCTGATCGGCCCCCGACCGAAGTGTGGCGCAGCGCGCTAATGTAGCGCGCTATCGTCCCGCGTGCAGACGGAAATCCGGGCGCCAATGCAGCTCTCGATGCGCCTTCGCGCTCGTCACGGTACCGTCGCTCTCGGCAATATTGTAAATGCCGGATCGTCCGAGGGTCGTGGCGCGGCGCGCGGCGTCGGCGGCGGCCTCGACGTGAACCGGCCCATGGGCGGGCGCATCCATCGTCCAGGTGTTCGGCCCGTACAGTCGACCGTAGCGCAGGACGACCCCTTCAAGGCCGCTGTGCATGACCAGCTGCTCCAGCTTGACGACGGACGGATACGAAGTGGAGTCCAGGGGCGCCTCTTCCGCGTACGGCCGGGTGCCTGGCGCGTAGGCAAAAGCGATGCTCTGCGCAACGACGCGCCGGGCGCCCGCTGCGACCGCGGCCGCCACGAGGTTGTCGGTGCCGAGCTCGCGAATCCTCGCGTTGCGCGGACGCGCAGCCGCCATGCTCTCCGGGGTCATCTGCTTGGGCAGGTCGGTGAGCTGATGAACGACGACCTCCGGGCCGGCGGCGCCCACCGCTTCGATCAACGCCCGCCGGTCGAACACGTCGACGACCACCGGGGCGACTCCCAGCGACTGCAGCCGGGCGGCGCGCTCCGGCGAGCGCGTCGTCCCGGCGACTTCCCAGCCATCCTGCAGCAGCAGCCTGCACAGGACTTCGCCGATCGCGCCGCTCGCTCCGGCGACGAATGCTCTCCGCGCGGACATGCGTGACCCTCCCGGCTACATCTTAAGCGGACGCCAGTAGCCGGTGAGCTCGAGGTAGCCGCGGCCGGCTTCGCGGCCGCCCTGCATCGCACGCACGGCGCCCTCCCAGTAGATGGTGCCGGTGCTCGCGCGCGAGTCGAGCTCCTGGTCGTTCATCAGCGGCTCGAGGTCCCACGACTCGTTGCCGGCGCTGACGCGCATCGCGACCGGGTATTCGACGCCGGTGCGCGGCGAGCGCCAGGTGCGCAGCGGCTTGAACGCGATCCGGGCCGGGGTGAACACGGTCTTGCCTTGAGCGGTCTTGAGCGTACCCCCGGCCCACACGACCCCGCCCCCCTTCTTCCGGATCCTGAAGGCCATCAGGGCGGCGCCGTGATCGAGGTTGATTCCGCACCAGTCCCAGCCGGCGGCGTCCGGGGCGAGGTACTGGCTCGACCATTCGTGATCGAGCCAGGCGGTCCCGGTGACGTCTTCCTTTCCTTTGCCGCGCTCGATCGTGCCCCGCACCTCCAGCTGCGGGCGGCTGTAGTAGTAGCTCGCCTCGCTCGGCCGCGGGCCCTTGCGGCTGTAGCCGTCGTCGCCCTCGAGCAGCGGCGGCGCGCGCGCGGTCAGGCCGAGATCGAGCGCGAATTCGCTCGCGGGGACGGCAGCGCGGTAGGTGTCGCCCTCGAGCTTGAAGCGCCAGTCGCCGATCCAGGCGTCGGTGGTCGCCTCGGCGGCGCCGGCGAGGCCGAGCGCTTCGCGCCCGGCGCGCTGGTCGTCGCGCAGCCGGCCGTAGGAGGGATCGGACAGCGCGGCGTGGGCGAACACGATCTGCCGCGGGGTGAAGGCGCTCGGGTTGTCGGTCGCGAACGGAAGGCGCGAGCGGAAGAACGTCACCTGGAAGCCGAGCGGCTCCTCGCCCGCCGCCAGCCACCCGGTGGCGTACCACCATTCGGCGCGGTAGGCGGGATGCGCGCCATGGTCGCGAGGAAATTGAAGGGCGTGATTCGGAAGGACTTGGGGAAACCTTATTTCCGAAGAAAAACAATCCTTGACGAAAAAACCCAGTCCCAACCCGGCGATGAAGTCCCTGCGCCTCACCAGTCCTCCCTCACCGCGCGCACGGCGCCGATACCCATCGCCTCGCGGCCCGAGAAGAAGGCGGTGAGCGCGGCGAGCGCGATCAGGACCAGCGTCAGCGCGGCCAGCATCCCGTACGGCAGATGGGTCTCCATGCCCCAGTTGAACGACTGCCGATTGACGACGTGGATCAGGATCTCGCCGATCGCGAAGCCGACCAGCATCCCGGCGGCGGCGCCCAGCAGCGCGAGCAGGCCGCCTTCGGCGGCGAGCATGGTGCCGATCTGGCCGCGCGTCATGCCGAGGTGCCGCAGCATGCCGAACTCGCGCCGGCGCGCGAGCACGATCGCGCCCAGGCTGGACGACAGCCCGAACATGCCCACCAGCACTGCGACCGCCTCGATCGCGTAGGTGATCGCAAAGCTGCGATCGAAGATCCGCAGCGAGCGGCTGCGGATCTGGCCCGGGGTGGAGATCTCGAGGTTCGCGCCGCCCGGCAGCGCGCGCACCGCCTCGATCGCGGCGGAGACGCGGGTACCGGGCGCGACCCACAGCGCCGCGTCGTTGGCGCGCGCATCGCCGGTGAGCCTGGCGTACTCGCTGCGCGCGATGATGATCGCGCCCTGCTGGCGCGCGTAGTCGCGCCAGACACCGGCGACCACGAAGGGATGCCGCGCGCCGGCGAGCGGAAGTTCGATCGTCTTGCCCGGGCTGTAGCCGTAGATCGCCTCGACCGCCTCGTTGACCCAGGCGGGCGGCGGGTCGCCCGGCTTCGGCGCGTAGGTCGGGCCCACCAGCGGAAAGCTGCGCGCGACGCCCGCCTTGGGCAGGTCGCGCGCGAGCAGCTGCACCGGCGGCCGGCGCGCCTCGAGCGCGATGCGCGTAGTGCGCATGAACTCGGCGCGGCCGATCTGCGCCAGCGCGAGCACCTTGCGCTCGAAGGACGGGTCGAGAAACGCGGTATCGCCGTTCTGGGTGGTGCGGAAGTAGAAGTCGGCCGGCAGCACCTGGTTCAGCCACTCGCTTACCGAGCCGCGGAACGAGGTCACCATGATCGCCATTGCGACCATCAGCGAGAAACTGGCGACGATCGCCGCCAGGCTCACCATCGCCTGCCCTGGCGCGCCGCGCAACTGCTCCAGCGCGAGCGCCGCCGGCACGCTCCTCGGCTGCGGCAGGCGGTCGAACACCGCCTGCGCAAGGCGCGGCATCAGCGCGACGCCCCCCAGCAGCACGCAGGCGATCGCGGCGTAGCCGAACAGCGGCAGCCCGTTGACCGGGCCGAGCTGAGACATCACGCCGCCCGCGGCAAGCAGCGCGAGGCCCGGCCAGGACGACACCAGCGCGCCGAACATGCCCTGCTCGTCGCCCGCCTTCAGCGCACGCGCCGGCGGGCGGCGCGCCGCGTCGAGCGCCGGCAGTGCCGCGCCGGCGAGCGCGATCGCAGTGCCCGCTGCAAGGTAGCCGAGCGCCATGCGCGGATCGAACACCAGCTCGGGCGCGACGCCCTGGAAGTATCCCGCACCGAGGTCGGCGCCGCTGACTCGCAAAGCGAGCTTCGCCAGTCCCCAGCCGAGCCCGAGCCCGAGCGCGCTCCCCGCGAGCCCGACCGCGGCCGCCTCGATCAGCACCAGGCGAGCGATGCCGCCGCGCGCCAGCCCGAGCACCCTCAACAGCGCGTGCTCGCCGCGCCGGCGCGCCACCTCGAGCGCCTGCGCCGAGAAGACGAGAAAGCCGCCGGTGAACAACGCCACCAGCGCGAGCACGTTCAGGTTCACCCGGTAGGCTCGCGACGGATCGGCGCTGTCGGCTTGCACGGTCGTCACCGGCACGACGAAGCTGCCCGGCGGCAGCAGCGCGGCGATCCGCTCGCGCATCGCCTCGCGCGCGACGCCCGGCGCGAGGCGCAGGTCGACCCGGTTGAGGCGGCCCAGACGCGCCAGCCGCCACTGCGCCGTCGCGATGTCGGTGAGCGCGGCCTCTCCGGGCAGCTCGGCCTTGGACAGCACGCCGGCCACCCGCAGCCCGACCCGCGACAAGCCCACCACCAGCTCGAGCCGCCCGCCTTTCTCCAGGCCGAATGCCTTCGCCGCGCCTGCAGACAGCAGCACCGTGTCGGGCTCGAGCAGCGCGAGGCGCGTGCCCTCTCCCAGCGCGGCGAAAAGCTGCGGATGCATCGGCGCCGCCTGCAGCACGTCCACTCCCAGTACCCGCAGAGTGCGCTGCGTGCCCGCCACGCCGGCGCGCAGGTCGAGCACCGGGCTCGCGAGCGCGACCCCGGGCAGGCGCGCGAGCTTCGCGTACAACGCCTGCGGGAAGCCGCTGCGCCCGCCGCGCACCTCGAGGTCGGCCTTGCCCGCCACCGCGCGCACCGCGGCGGCCAGCTCGCCGATCGCGGCGTGGTTCACGAGCTGCACGCCGAAGGCGAGCGCGACGCCGAGCGCGATCCCGGCCACCGACAGCAGGGCCCGACCGCGCTGGTGCGCGAGGCGGGCGTTGAGAGTGAAGAAAAGGCGCAGCATGGCGGATGGCTTACACCGTAACTATACTGGCCGCATGCTCCGCGCCCTGCTGATCGCGCTCTGTTTCGCTGCCCTGCCCGCGCGCGCGCAGGTCGCCGCGCCGCATGCGATCGACATCCCGTCGTGGTTTGCCCAGAGCTTTCTCGACCTGCGCGAGGACGTGGCCGACGCCGCGCGCGAGCACAAGCGCGTGATGCTGTATTTCGGCCAGGACGGCTGCCCCTACTGCGCCGCGCTGATGAAGACGAACTTCAGCCAGCCGGGGATCGTCGCCAAGACGCGCAGGCACTTCGTCGCCATCGCGCTCAACATCTGGGGCGACCGCGACGTGACCTGGCTGGACGGACGGACGATGACGGAAAAGGACCTGGCGAAGGCGATCGGCCTCCAATTCACCCCCACCCTTCTTTTTCTCGACGAGCGCGGGCGAGTGGTGGCGCGCCTGAACGGCTACTACCCGCCGCACCGCTTCACGGCCGTGCTCGACTGGGTCGCCGGCCACATGGAAGGCAAGCTCCCGCTCGGCGAATACCTCGAGCGCCACGTGCGCGACGCGGCGAGCCCGACGCTGCACGACGAGCCCTTCTTCATGAAGCCGCCGCTCGACCTTCGGCGCGGCAAGGGCGCGAAGCCGCTCGCGGTCGTATTCGAGACCCCTTTCTGCGCCGGCTGCGACGAGCTTCACCGGGAGGGCTTCAGGCGGCCGGAGGTGAAGGCGCAGCTTGCGAAGTTCGACGTGGCGAGGATTTCGCTTCTGGACAATGGGAAGATCGTCGCTCCGGATGGAAAGAACATCCCTGCGTCGGAATTCGCCCGGCTGCTGAAGATTAGCTACACGCCCAGCATCGTCTTCTTCGACCGTGCGGGACGCGAGGTGTTCCGCATCGAGGCCTACCTGCGCCCGTTCCACCTCGCGGGGTCGTTCCAGTACGTCTCCTCGGGCGCCTACAAGACGCAGCCCTCGTTCCAGCGCTTCCTGCAGGCCAAGGCCGAGCGCATGCGCGAGCGCGGCCAGGCGGTCGAGCTGTGGAAATGAGCCGGCCGAGCCGCTCCAGGCTTTCTCATTTTGAGAGGACGTGACTCGTGGTGACATCTGCAAGGATCTTGTCTGCCGCGTCGAAGACGGCCGTGCGCACGACGCTCACCGTGCGGCCGCGCTTCACGTAAGTGGAGACAGCCTTGAATGAACCCTCTTTCTGATTGCCGAGGAAATTGGCATTGAGACTTATGGCGAGCGGGAACCCTTTCATGCCTTCCGACGCCTGCTCCGGCCCCATGACGAGAATGGTCGCGGTCACGTCGGCGAGCCACAGCATCGCACCGGCATGAACAACGCCAAACGGGTTCCTGACCCCGGCGGTGACGGGCATCTCCGAGACGACGCGATCCTTGGTCCGTTCGGTAACGGTGGAATCGATCGAGCCTTCAAACTTCATGACGATGCGCTCCTAATCTTGACGACGACCTTGCCTTTGGCGCGTCCCGTTTCGACGTAGGCCATTGCCTCTTTGGTCGATTCGAACGCAAAGACTCGGTCCACGACCGGGCGGATGCCGCCGGAATCGATGAGAGCGCCGATCTCGCGCAGCTGGTCCCCGCTTGCCCGCATGAAAAGGAACGAATAGCCGATGTCGCGACGTTTTGCTTTTGCCCGGATCCGATAGCTCAACAGGCGCATGACGAGTCCCAGCGCGGGAGACAAACCAAGCTCTTTCGCAAAATCCGGATCGGGCGGACCAGAAATGGAGATCAGCTTCCCGCCGGGTTTCAGGACTTGCAGGGACTTTTCGAGTGTCTCGGCGTCCAGACTATTCAGGACGACGTCGTAGTCATGCAGGATTTTTTCGAAATCGTCCTTCTTGTAATCGATGACGACATCCGCGCCGAGGCGCTGCACCCAATCGACATTCGCGCTGCTCGTGGTGGTTGCCACGTACGCACCGACCTGCCTCGCAAGCTGAATCGCAAATGTCCCTACACCGCCGGAGCCCGCGTGGATGAGAACCCTTTGCCCTTTCTTCAGCTGCGCTCTTTCAATCAGCGCCTGCCAGGCAGTCAAGCCGACCAACGGAATGGATGCCGCCTGTTCCATGGACAGTGCCCGCGGCTTGTGCGCCAGGTCGTCTTCCCTTACGGCACTGAATTCCGCGAATGTGCCGATTCGATCTTTACCCGGGCGCGCGTAGACCTCGTCGCCGGGCTTGAACCGCCGCACGCGAGATCCGACCCGGTCCACAACCCCGGCAACTTCATTGCCCAAGATGAGCGGCAGGCGATACGGCAGTATGGTTTTGAATGCCCCGTCCCTGATCTTGGAATCCAGCGGGTTGACGCCGGCGGCGTGGTTCAGGACCAATACATCGTCCTGCCGAAGCTCCGGCCGCGGCATTTCGGCGATCCGCACGCCGTCCTTGCTGCCATAACGATCGACGATGATTGCCCTCATAGCATCTCCTCCACCGCTCATCGTTCGATGCCCCAGATCGTGTAGCGCACCGCGACGACTGACGCGACCCCATAGGCCGCCATCCCGAGCGCGACGAGCGCGAATATCGTCCACGGCGGCGTATGGGCGGCGGCGAGAATCCAGCCGCCGAGCGCGATCAGGACCAGCCTCAGCGTGCCGGCAAGCACCGGGCCACCGACCTTGCCGGCGGCGAGCGACGAGAAATAGAGACAAAGCCCCAGTCCGAACAGCCCATAGCAGGGGCCTGCCCAGCGAAAATAGAGGGCGGCCGAAGCGAGCACTTCTGGCGCCTGCGTGAAGCGAGCGGTCCACAAATCGGGCGCGGCGGCCACGACCAACCCGAGCGCGCCGAGCAGCGCGCTGGCGAGCGCGGCCGCGATCCAGGTCACACGCCGCGCGCGGAAGATCTTGTGCGCGCCGATCGCCATGCCCACGAGCGGCACCGATGCCACGCCGATCGCGAATCCGATGGGGATCAGCAGGAATTCGAGCCGCGTGCCGATGCCGTAGCCGGCCAGCGCGGTGGTGCCGAACTGCGCCACCAGACGGGTGAGAATCAGGATCGTGAGCACCGTCTGCAGCGGCGAGATGCACGCGACGGCGCCCACCGCGAGGATGTCGCGCATCAGCTCGCGCCGCAGCACCGTCGCGCGCAGCGAAAGCCGGACGCGCGAACGCTGCGAACGCAGGTAGCCGTACAGGAAAGCCGCACCGAGGGCGAATGCGACCACCTGGCCCGACGCAATGCCGGGCATGCCCAGGCGGGGGAAAGGTCCCCAGCCGAGGCCGAGCGCGCCGCCGACCAGCGCTTGCAGGACGGCGGCGCCGAAAAAGGTCGCCGAGGGCACGCGCATGTTCCCCGCGCCCCGGATCACCGAGGCGAAGCTGTTCGTGAGCCGATGAACGCCACGTTCGAGTAGGCAACCGCCTGCGCCAGCGCCTGGCCGTGGCCGCCGAGCGCCGCAAAGATCGCCGGGCCGAAGAGGAGCATCAGCGCCGAGTACAGCGCGCCACCCGTCAAGCCTATCCAAAGGGCGTGCAGCGCGAGGCCGTTCGCGCGCGCGCCGTTTTCGGCCCCGAGCGCACGGCTCACGGCGGAGGAAATGCCGCCGCCCATCGCGCCGCCCGAAAGCATCATCTGCAGCATCACCATCGGAAACACGAGCGCCATCCCGGCCAGCGAGGACACGCCGAGCATGCCCACATAGGTCGTCTCGGCGATCGCCGCCAGCGCGGTCGCGAGCATGCCGCCCATGTTCGGCAGCGCGAACCGCACCAGCGTCGGCAGGATCGGTACCCTGAGAAGCGGGTCGATCCCGTCGGCGGCGGCGAGCGCCGCGGCGGGCGGCGGGCCGCTCACGCGCCCGTCCCGATGTATACCGGCGGATCGCCCGCCAGGCCGGCGTGCACCTTGCGCGTCGCGGCGTCGGCCAGCAGCTCGGCCTGCCCCGCTTCCAGCGCAGCGAGCGCCTGCCTCACCACGTCGTCCGGGTCGAGTTTCGGTCCCGGCGCGCCGCGCGCCATGTCCGTATCGATGAAGCCGGCGTGCACGGCCAGCAGCGCGGTACCCTGCGCCTTCAGCTCCTGGCGCAGCGCGTTGCTCAGCGCCCATCCGGCCGCCTTCGACGCGCTGTAGCCGCCGCTCCTGCCCGGCAGCGCCAGCCAGCTCAGCACCGACAGCATGTTGACCACGGCGCCGCCGCCGTTCCGGGCCAGCACCGGTGCGAACGCCTGCACCAGTCGCAGCGGACCGGCGGCGTTCGTCTCGAACTGGCGTTGCAGCGAGTCGAGCGCACCCTCGGCGAGCAGCGGCCCGAATTCGCCGATGCCGGCGTTGTTCACGAGCAGCGTGACGTCGCCCAGCTCGCGCGCGAGCGCGGCGACATCGTCCGGGCGAGTCACGTCGAGCCGCACCGGCACGACTCCCTTCAGGGTCACGGCGGCGGGATCGCGCGCCGCCGCATAGACCTTGGCTGCGCCTGCAGCGAGCAGCCCGCGCGCAAATGCGGCCCCAAGGCCGCGGTTGGCGCCCGTTACGAGCGCGACGCAACGTTCGATCTTCATCAGCTCTCCTTAATGCGGGACGAACTTGACATCCGTGTATATGCGCCTATAATCCGTGCATATACTCCTAATGTCAAGCCGGAGCGAACGATGAGCCCGGAATCGGGACCGCAGCTGTGCAACTGCCTGGCGCTGCGCCAGGCCGCGCGCCAGGCGACGCAGCTCTACGACCGCCATCTCGCGCCCGCCGGGCTGCGCACGACCCAGTTCTCCGTCCTCATCAATCTGCGCCGCCTCGGCCCCATGACGATCAACCGGCTCGCGGCGCAAATGGTCATGGACCGCACGACGCTCGGGCGCAACGTCCTGCCGCTCGAGCGCGATGGCCTGATCGCCATCCGGCAGGGAAAGGCCGACAAGCGGCGCAGGGAGCTCGAGCTCACAAAGGCGGGCGCCGAGCGCCTGCGCCGCGCGGTGAAGCTGTGGGCGAATGCGCAGGCGGAATTCGAAACTCAGTTCGGCGCCGGGCGCGCCGCGGCGCTGCGCGCCGAGCTGCGCGACGTCGCGGCGATGGGAGCGCGGCCATGAGCCCGGAGGCGACCCTCGCCCGCTGGCGCGAGGAAGAGGAAGCGGTCGTCTCGCAACTGGCCGGCGAAGTCGGCTGGGCGAGTCCCCAGCAGGTGAGCGGCCTGACCGGCCTCGAGGTGTTCGAGGCGATTTTCGCCGGGCGGCTGCCCCGCCCTCCGATCGGCGACACGCTCGACTTCATCCCCATTCGCATCGAGCGCGGCCTCGCGGTGTTCCAGGGACGGCCGGGCACGAGACACTACAACCCCATGGGCACGGTGCACGGCGGCTGGTTCGCCACCCTGCTCGACTCGGCGGTCGGCTGCGCGGTGCACTCGACGCTGCCCGCCGGCAGGGGCTACACCACGCTGGAGCTCAAGCTCAACCTCGTTCGCGCTCTCACCGACGCCGTGCCGCTGGTGCGGGCCGAAGGGCGCGTCCTTCACGCCGGACGGCAGGTCGCCACCGCCGAGGGCCGGCTGGTGGGACCGGACGATCGCCTCTACGCCCATGCCACCACGACCTGCCTCCTCTTCGATCGACCGGCCTAATCCGCCTTCCCGTCCTTGAACACGCCCCCGGACGGCCCGCCGGGCGCCAAGCGCACGCCCCATAGGACGCTGAATGCCCCCTGCTCCACCGAGCGCGGCGCGCCGGTCCCGCCCATGTCGGTACGGCACCATCCGGGATTGATCGCGTTGACGAGGATCCCGCGCGGCTTCAGCTCCTCAGCGAACAGCCGGGCCATCGCGCTGAGCACAGCCTTGCTCGCCCCGTAGCCGCCCGGGGCTTCTGCGGCCAGGCGCTCGAGATCGGCGAGCGACAGCTCGGGATTCGACAGGCGCTTGACCAGGCTCGCGGACTGCGAGGAGAGCGCCCCGAGGCCGCTCGTCACCATCACCACGCGGGCATTCGGCGCAAGGAGCGGCTCAAGTGCCCGGGTGAGGCGCAGCGGGCCGAGCACGTTGACGTCCCAGATCAGGCGCGCGGCGGCGCCGCTGTAGACGCCTGCGTTGTTGACGAGCGCGTCGAGCCGCTCGTTCCTTGCGCGAAGCCGTTCCGCCAGGGCCTCGATCGAACCGGCATCGCCCACGTCGACGATCTCGGCCTGCGTTCCCGGTGGCGCCGACTTCGGATCGCGCACGCCGGACAGCACGCGCCAGCCCTCGGCGGCGAGGGTGAGGGCGACCTCGCGCCCGATCCCGCGGCTCGCTCCCGTGATCAGTGCCGTGCCCATCGGCGCCGTCTAATCCACGCCGTCGACGGCGACGATGTTGCCCTTGCTGGTCCTTAGCCGCAGCGCCTTCAGCTCCGCGTAGTCGGGATCGTCGAAGAACGCGTGGATGGCCTTGCGATCCGGGAAGCGGAAGATCACGAGCCGCTTCGGCCGCCACGACCCCTCGATCACCTCGGACTCGCCGCCCCGCACGATGTACTCGCCGCCGTGCTTCTTGATCAGCGCGGATACGCGCGCGCGGTAGTCGTTGAAGCCCTCGGGGTCGTGCACGTCGAGCTCGACAATCATGTACGCGGTCATGAACCCTCCTCCTCGTCTCAGCGCGGGCGGTCGCCCGCCAAAGTGATCCGGTGCATCAGGCGCCGGTGGCCGTGGTAGTCGTTCACCGGGTTGTGCTGCGCGCAGCGGTTGTCCCATAGCGCGATCGAGCCGGGCTGCCAGGCGAAGCGGCAGGTGAACTCGGGCCGGACCTGCTGGCGAAAGAGGTATTCGAGCAGCGGCCGCGACTCTTCCTCGCTCCAGCCGGCGAAGCGCGCGGTGTGGGCGACGTTCACATACAGCGCCTTTCTGCCGGTCTCGGGGTGGGTGCGCACCACCGGGTGCTCGGCGTTGAACGCCTTCTTCTCCGCTGTACCGCCGTCCGACTTGATGCGGTCCTCGCGCGTGCGGGTGACGTCGGCGCGCGCCGAGGAGTTGACCGCGCGCAGGCCCTCGAGCGTGCGCTTGAGGCCGTCCGAAAGGGCGTCGTAGGCGAGGTACATGTTGGCAAACAGGGTGTCCCCGCCGTAGGGCGGCAGCACGCGCGCGAGCAGCATCGAGGCCATCGGCGGGACCTCGAGGTAGGCGGTGTCGCTGTGCCAGATGCCGCCGAAGTTGACCGTCTCGTGCTCGAGCTTCTTCACCTCGATGATCTCGGGAAAGCCCTCGATGCCGCGCACGAAGGGGTACTCGACCGGCGTGCCCCAGGTCTTCGCGAAGGCCATGTACTGCTCCGGCGTGAGGTCCTGGCCGCGGAAGAACAGTACCAGGTGCTCGAGCCAGGCGCGGCGCAGCTCGTCGGCAACCCCCGGCGGCAGCGGGCGCGACAGGTCGACCCCGCTCACCTCGGCGCCGAGAGCGCCGGCGATCCGCCTCACTTGAATTCCCGCCGCCATGAACCGATTATCATACGCGCCGGAAAAACATGCTGGAGACCGTCATGGGAGCACACAAGGAGACCCTCGGATTTCAGGCCGAAGTGAAGCAGCTGCTGCGCCTGATGATCCACTCGCTGTACAGCAACAAGGAGATCTTCCTCCGCGAGCTGGTGAGCAACGCGTCCGACGCCTGCGACAAGCTGCGCTTCGAGGCGATCGCGAAGCCGGAGCTGCTCGAGGGCCGGGCCGAGCCGGCGATCCGGATTGCCTTCGACGAGGACGCGCGCACGATCACGGTGTCGGACGACGGCATCGGCATGTCGCGCGACGAGGCGGTCGAGCACCTCGGCACCATTGCACGCTCGGGCACGCGCGAGTTCCTCGCCAGCCTCTCGGGCGACCAGCAGAAGGACGCCCAGCTGATCGGCCAGTTCGGGGTGGGCTTCTACTCCTCGTTCATCGTCGCCGACCGGGTGACGGCGGTGACCCGCCGCGCCGGGCTGGCGGCGACCGAAGCGGTGCGCTGGGAAAGCGACGGCGCGGGCGAGTTCAGCGTCGAGCCGGCCGAGCGCGACGCGCCCGGCACCGACGTGACGCTGCACCTGCGCGAGGGCGAGGACGAGCTGCTCGCCGACTGGAAGCTGCGCTCGATCGTCACGCGCTACTCCGACCACATCTCGCTGCCGATCAAGATGAAGAAGGACGGCGCCGAGTGGGAGACCGTCAACCAGGCGAGCGCGCTGTGGGCGCGGCCCAAGAGCGAGATCACGGAGGAGCAGTACAAGGCCTTCTACAAGCACGTCTCGCACGACTTCGGCGAACCGCTCGCCTGGACACACAACCGGGTCGAGGGCCGCGCCGAGTACACCCAGCTGCTGTACGTTCCCGAGCGCGCGCCGTTCGACCTGTGGGACCGCCAGCAGCGCCACGGCGTGCGCCTGTACGTGCGGCGCGTGTTCATCATGGACGAGGCCGGCGAGCTGCTGCCGGTCTACCTGCGCTTCGTGCGCGGCGTGATCGACTCGGCCGACCTTCCGCTCAACGTCTCGCGCGAGATCCTGCAGGAGTCGCGCGACGTGAAATCGATCCGCGAAGGCTCGACCAGGCGCGTGCTCGGGCTGCTCGCGGATCTCGCCGAGAACGACAAGGAGAAGTACGCCAGGTTCTGGGGCGAGTTCGGCCAGGTGCTGAAGGAAGGCCTGGGCGAGGACCACGCCAACCGCGACGCGCTGGCGAAGCTGCTGCGCTTTTCCACCACCGCCTCGGACTCGGAAGAGCAGACGGTCTCGCTCGCCGACTACGTCGGCCGCATGAAGCCCGGGCAGGACAAGATCTACTACGTCACCGCCGACAGCCTCGAGGCCGCCCGCTCGAGCCCGCACCTGGAGATCTTCAAGAAGAAAGGCATCGAGGTGCTGCTGCTCGCCGACCGCGTCGACGAGTGGATGCTCGGCTTCCTGACCGAGTACGACGGCAAGCCGCTGGCGTCGGTCGCGCGCGGCGGCCTCGACCTCGGCTCGCTCGCCGACGAGGAAGAGAAGAAGGCCGAGGAAAAATCCGCCGAGGAGCACAAGGATCTGGTGGAGAAGGTCAAGGCGGCGCTCGGCGAGCGGGTGAAGGAAGTGCGCGTGACGCTGCGCCTGACCGATTCCCCCTCCTGCCTGGTCGCCGACGAGCACGACCTGAGCGGCCACCTGCAGCGCCTGCTCAAGGCGGCCGGCCAGAAGGCGCCGGCCTCGCCGCCGATCCTCGAGCTGAATCCCTCGCATCCGCTGGTGACGCGCATGGCCGGCGACGAGGCGCGTCTTTCCGACTGGGCGAATCTGCTGTTCGAGCAGGCGCTGCTCGCCGAAGGCGGCCAGCTCGACGACCCGGCCGCCTTCGTCAAGCGGGTCAACCGCCTGCTGCTCGAGGATTGAAGATTGCGCCGGCGCACGAACGATCGCCAGTATGAGCGGTCACTCATGAAGCCGGCGCGCGTCGATGCGCGTCAGCCATCCGACAACTTCGAGGAACCTTCATGAACAAATCCTTCGCCCGCCTGTCCATCGCCGCGCTGACCGCGGCCACGGCCGCGCTGCCGCTCGCCGTTCCGGCGCATGCCGCAAGCGGCACGATGTCCGGCACTCGTGCGAGCAAATGCGCCGGCAAGTGCGGGCCCAAGAAGACCGCGAAGTGCGGCACGAAGCAGAGCAAGAAATCGGGTTCGGGCATGTGCGGCGGCATGAAGTAGAAGCCGCCGCCGCGCGCGAGTTGCTCGCCTGTTACGAAGCGCTCGCCGCGCGCCGGGCCCATCTGCTCGCCGGCCTCCTGCGCGGCCGGCGGCCGGTCCAATGGCGCCATTACCCCGCCGAGGACGCGCTCGACCGCGAGACCGGATACCAGTATTTCTACCACTGCCACGCCTCCGGCAAGCGCAAGGGCGGGCCCGAGCACGGACATTTCCACCTCTTCCGGCGCCGCGCCGCGGACCGGCCGCCGGCGCACCTGCTCGCGATCGCGCTCACCGCGAAGGGCGTGCCGCGTGCCTTGTTCACGGTGAACCAGTGGGTGGCGGGAAGCCCGCTGCCGGGCGCGCGCGCCGCGCAGCGCGACCTCTCTCGCTTCGAGATCCGCGCGGCGGGCGATCCTCTCGTCAACCGCTGGATGGCGGCGCTGCTGCGCCTGTTCCGGCCGGAAATCGCGCGACTGCTCGTCGAGCGCGATCGCAGGCTGCGCGCGGCGCGCGGCGGGCGCGCCGCCCTGCTGGACGACCGGCGCGTCGAGGTGCTCTCCTCGCTCCCGATCGACGTCGACGCGCGGTTCGAAGAAATGCGACTCTGACCCCGGTTACGGGTCGAAGCGGTCGAGGACCCTGCCCGGGCCCGCGGCGAGCAGCGGAGTGCGCTGGCCGTCGAAAACCTGCTCGCCGTTCACCCACACGCCCGCGACGCCTTGCGGGCGGCGGATCATGCGCGTGCCGCCGCCCGGCAGGTCGGCAGCGCGCTCGAGCGGCGAGACGCCGACCGTCTGCGGGTCGAACAGCAGCAGGTCGGCCCCGTAGCCCGGCGCGATGCGGCCGCGGCCCGCAATGCGGTACTTCGCCGCCGGGTCGCTGGTGAGGCGGCGCACGCCTTCCTCCAGCGTCAGCGTCCCGGTCTCGCGCACCCAGTGCGCGAGCAGGTGCAGGCCGAAGCCCGCGTCGCACAGGAAGATCAGGTGCGCGCCCGCATCCGACAGCGCGATGACGCCGGCCGGGTGCTTGATGAGCGGGGCGACGCCGGCATCGTCGTTCTGGAACAGCTTGGCCACCAGGGGCGTGTCGACCGGCAGGTCGAAGAAATAATCGAGCGCATCCTTGCCCGCCCCGCGCGCCAGCCCGACGAGCGGCGCGCCCGCGACCTCCACCTTGTCCCAGTCGCCGTAGAAGAGAATGCCCTTGCCGGGATGCGCGAGGTTGTGGCGAAAGCGCGCGCGGAAGGCCGGGTCGGCGTAGACCGCCGGCAGGTCCTCTGCCTTCGCGCCGCGCACCCGGTCGAAGGCGTCGTGCGAGTAGAGCAGGTAGGGATCCCGCAGGGTGAAGTCGAACGACAGCGGCTGGCAGGTGGTGTGGATGTAGAGCTCGTGCCCGCGCGCGAGCGCCGCCGCGCACTTCTCGTAGTAAGTCATCGCGCGCCCGGGATCGGCCCGGTTGTGCATCGTCAGCACCGTCACCATGAACGCCGGGCGGCCGGTCCCGGCGGCGATCGCTTCCATGTATTCCGGCGTCGCGCGCGAACCGGTGGCCATGACGAACACGCCGCGGCCCGACTCGCCGAGCGCGCCGGCGAGCGCCTCCAGCTCGCCGTCGGTGGCGATCGTGGAGGGCATCGGGCGCCCGCCCCAGCCGCTGTGATTCGGCGAGAACGACGAGGCGAGGCCGATCGCGCCGGCATCCAGCGCCTCCCGCACCAGCGCGCGCATGCGGGCGATCTCCTCCGCGCTCGCCTCCGCGCGGGTCGAGGCTTCCTCGCCCATCACCGCGGTGCGGATGGTCGAGTGCTGCGCCAGCACCGCGACGTTGGCATAGGGCTTGGCGCGGCGCAGAAGCTCGAGGTACTCGGCGAAGGTCTCGAACTCCCAGCGCGTGCCCTGGAGCAGCGCGCCGAGGTCCATCCCCTCGACCACCGAGAGGTTCCTCACCATCGTTTCGCGCATCGGCGCCGGGCACGGCGCGATGCCGAAGCCGCAGTTGCCGAGCACCGCGGTCGTGACCCCGAGCGAGGGCGAGGGCGACAGCGTCGGGTCCCAGGTCGCCTGGGCGTCGTAGTGGGTGTGCACGTCGACGATGCCCGGCATCAGCGCGAGGCCCCCGGCATCGATACTGCGCCGCGCGCCCTCCTTCACCCGTCCGACCGCCGTGATGCGGCCGCCCGCGACCGCGACGTCTGCGCAGCGCGCGGCCGCCCCAGTGCCGTCGTACAGGGTGGCCCCGCGGATGATCAAGTCGTGCATCGTCCTGCAAGGTTACCGCAGCTCGCCCCGGGCTCGCATCCACCAGGCGCTCGCCGCGAGACCCGCCGCGCACACGGCGACCGGAACGAACGCGAGCGCGGGCCATCCGGTGAGGTCCCAGGCGGCGCCGCTCAAGATCGCGAGCAGCACCGCGCCGCCGTAGCTGAGCGCGAACGTTCCCGCGGCGGTGGGTGCGACGTCCTCTGGCTCGCACAGCAGCGCGGGCAGGGTCAGCCCGATGATGAGCGCCGAGGAATCCGAGAAGCCGAGCAGCGCTGCCCACCACGGCGTCGCTGCGCCGACCATGAATACCAGTCCGCCGAGTGCGAGCAGCGACACGATGCCCGACGCGACGTACGGCCAAGCTCGCCGCTCCATCCTGCCCGCCACAGCGAGAAGCACAAGCGACGCAGGAATCTGGCCGAAGTTGAGCCCTGTCAGGGCCGCGCTGATGAGGTCCGAACGGCCGGCATTCTTGAGATAGATCGGAAGGAAGGAATTGGTGCTGAAGTAGATTGCGTTGACGCAGCAGAACAGCGCACCGAGCTGCCACACCAGAGGGTGGTGCCAGTTCGGTAGCCATCCCCCGCGCGAGCGGGACGCGGCGCATTTCCTCGGCGGCGGGTGCGGCGCGAACAGGGCGACCACCACCGCAATCGCCGCCACCGGTAGCGACCACGCGACAAGCCCGGTGCGCCAGCCGCCGCCCAGCCACGGCAGTACGGCGGTGAGCGTCAGCATCACGGGCAGCACCTCGCCCACCAGGAGACCGTTGGTGTAGATCGCGGTGCCGAGGCCGATGTGCCGCGGCAGCCAGAGGCGGACCGCGCTCGGCATGATCGGTTGCATGATGGCCACTCCGGTCGACATGACGATCGTCGTCGCGAGCAGCGCGAGGTATCCGCCGCTCAATCCGCGCAGCGCGGAGCCGGCGGCGACGATCAGCAGGCCACCCACCAGCGCGCCCTTCACGCCGAGGCGCGCGGCTAGAAGCGAGCCGAGCAGAGCGGCGATCGCAAACAACGCGGGCGGAATGCTGCCGAGCAGGCCGACCTGGGTGGCGTTGAGCGCGAAATCGGCGCGGATCAAGGTAATGACCGGCGGCACCGCCAAGATCGTGAGGCGCAAGCCGCTGCCGGCGAGCCACAGCAGCGCCGCGGCGCACCACGCGCGCTTGCGCGCGTCCTCAGTCACCGGTGGGGGAGATCTGGAACTCGAGCACGTTCGGTGCGTTGCGCAGGTCGTCGGACAGCTTGCGCAGGTTCTCCGGATTGAGGGTGCGGATCATCATGCGGTACTCGAAGTACCGCCCCTCGTCGACTAGGCGGTAGCAGAGGTTGGCGATGGTAAAGCCGTGGCCGACGACCATCAGGCGCAAGTCGGCCTCGGGTATCGCCGCGTCGTGCCGGAAGCGCAGCACGAACTGCGCATAGGACTGCGCCGGCATCCGGGTCTCGAGCCAGCGGAACACCGAAAGCGTGCCGAGCGCGAGGACGACCGCCAGCGCCGCCGGGAAATAGAAGCCGACGCCGACCAGCACCCCGATCGCCGCGGTGACCCAGATCGACGCGGCGGTCGTCAGCCCGCGCACCGACAGGCCCTCCCTCATGATCACGCCGGCGCCGAGAAAGCCGATGCCGGTCATGATGCCCTGCGCCATGCGGGTCGGATCGATCGTGACGCCGCTCGTTCCGCGCGGCACGAACCACTGCCCTTCGTAGACCGTCACCAGCATCAGCACGGCCGAGCCGAGGCAGACCAGCGCATGGGTGCGGAATCCGGCCGGCCGGCCGTGAAAGCTGCGTTCGATGCCCACCATCCCGCCGAATACCAGCGCGATCAGGAGGCGAAGCGTGATCTCGGGATAGTCGCCCATGGCGCCAAGTGTAGCGCCTGGCGGCGTAAAGCGAGCCTAGGCGGCGCTGCGATGATCGTAATGGAGGGCGCGGATCGGCCAGCTTGGATTGTGCAGCCTGAAGCGCGGGCGCTCGCCCAGGATGTCCTTGCGCGCGGCGCGCAAGGCCGGCAGGGTACCGACGTCGCGCCAGTAGGCCGGCTCCTCGTAGGCCTGCACCCCGGGCACGACGTTCTCGGCCAGGTCGTAGGCATAGACTGCGCGGCGGCCCGGCAGATCGGGCATCACGTGGCGGCCGAAATCGGTCCCGCCCCTGCGCGCCGCCTGCTCGAGCACGGGCGCGAGCAGGCCGGGCTCGAACAGGTAGTTTCCCATCGACGCATAGGCACGGCTCGCGTCGCCCGGCAAGGGCCGCGGCTCGCGGGGCTTCTCCTGGAACTCGCGCACCGAGCCGTCCGCGCGCGCCGAAATGACGCCGAACGACGGCGCGCTCGCGATCGGCACCGCCACCGCGGAAACGCTGACCTGCGCCCCGCGTGCCCGATGAAACCCGGCCATTTGCCGCAGGTCCATCCGGTACACATGATCGGCCGCGAAGACCGCGACCAGGTCCGGCCGTTCGGACTCGAGCAGATCGAGGTTCTGGTGCACGGCACTCGCCGTGCCGGCATAGCCCCCGCTGCCTGCGCGCGGCAGCAGCACCTTGACGGCCGGCCCCCACTCCGAGGCGAGATGAGCGATCAGCGACTCCGGCTTGTACTGCGCCAGCACGTAGATCGCGTCCACGCCGGAATTCACCAGATTGCTGAGCACGAAGTCGACCAGCCGAAAGCCGCGCGCAAAGCAAACCGCCGGCTTGGCCTGACGCGACGTCAGCGGGCGCAGCCGGAGCCCTTCCCCGCCTGCGAGTACGAACGCCAGAATGCGATCGGCACTCATTGCTCACCTGCCCGTTTGTCAGGATAGGCCGGCGCGCCGCGCAACGGAAGCCGGCGGATTGACCCGGGTCAACCCCTTCCGCGCTAAAGAGCGGCGCGCGCTTCGATCAGCTCGCGCAGCGCGGTGGGCAGCATCCCGCGCAGCTTTGCCGACCAGCGGGCTTCGTTCCGCTGCCAGAGCACGCCGAGCCAGATGATCGCCAGCCCGATCAGGGTCAGCGCGAACGGAAACACCAGGCTGTCGCGAAACACCCGCCAGGACAAATGGCCGAGGTAGCCGGCGATGCCCAGCCCGCCGAATACCGCGAACACGCGCCGCCCCAGCACCGCCCCGAGCAGAACCATCAGCACGTTGATCCCGCAGTAGCCGAGCTTGCCGAGCTCGCTGCCGGAGTTCATCAACGACAGCCCGCCCCAGAAGGCGAGCACGCCGAACAGGTAGAGCCAGAACGCGTAGTCGCGCGAGAAGCGCGAGCGAAGGTCGACCCAGAACGCGAGCAGCACGGTCGCGAGCCCGAACCAGAGCGAGATGAACTCGCGGATTTCGAAGTCGTATACGGGAGCGCCGAACAGGATCGGCACGATGTCCATGCTCATGTACCAGAGCGTGACCGCGATCGGCATCAGCATGAACGGGAAGCGGTAGCGCCACAGCAGTATCGCGCCCGCGGCGAGCGTGCCGAGCTCCATCATCAGCCAGCGGCCGTCGATATAGACGTGAAAATCGCGATAGGCCTTGGCCCCGTCCCAGTAGCCGAGCGCCATCTGCGCGAAGAAGATCGCAAGCGGCACCATCACCACCGCGAGGGTGGCCATGATGCCTGCCGGGATCGAGAGCCGCTTGCGCTCGAGGAACCAGTGAGTGAGCGCGAGGAACAGCACCAGGTAGCACACCGCGGTGAAGAATCCGCCCCAGCCGCCGAGGGAGTTCCAGCCGAGCGTCATGAACAGCGACATCGCGCCGATCGCGATCATGCCGCCGAGGTAGTACAGCACGTGAACCATCGTGAAGCGCGGCTGCTCGTGCTCGCCGGCCGGCGAATGCTCGATGAAATGAAGCAGCTCCCCGGCCTGCTCCGCGCTGAGGATTCCCTTCAGAACCGCCTCGTGCAACCTTCTGCGGTCGTTGGCGTTCATGACGCGCCGTCGGAGAAGACCCTCTCCCAGTCTACCCGCGGGTCGGGCGTGCGCGCCAGGGCTTCGCGCACCGAGGCTGCGTGCGCCCGCTCCTCCCGCGCCATCCCGGCCGCGATGTCGCGCAGCAGCGGATCGCCCGCCCGGTCACGCACCTGCTCGAAGAAGGTCTGCGCGCGCATCTCCGCCTCGAGCGCGATCGCGAGCGCGTCGTGCGGCGTCATGAGCTGGAACGCGAGGTCGTGAGCCGGGCTTTCGGGCGCGGCCGCATCCAGCCAGGCGTACTCGCCCGGCGCGATCTCCGGAAGCGCCATGCCTTCGCACTGGCGCTCGAGCGCCCGCGCATGCCCGTCCTCGCAGCGGGCCAGCTCGCGGAACAGCCGGGCCACGGCCTCGTTTCCGCCGTCGTTCATGCGGACGGCGAATTCCTCGTAGCGCGCCGCCGCCTCCCGCTCCATCGCGAGCGCGTGCGCGTACAGCGCCGCAATGCCGCCGCCGATCTCCCCGTGCACCCCCATTTGCCCCCTCGCCCCGGGTCAGGCCTCAACTCTTACGCCGAAGCCCGCAGCCCGTCTTGACCGCGGTCAATCGGGTTGCGTTTCCGCGTGCAGCGGGCGCTGGCTGACCCCGTCGCCGTACAGCAGCTCCCAGTCCAGGCGCGGATCGGGTTCTTCGCGCAGCGCGCTCTCGATGTCGGCGAGGCGCCGGTGCTCCGCGAGCGCCAGCTCCATCGCGAGCTTGGCCGCGCCCGCGTCCGGCATGCGGTCCGCGGCCACCAGGAAGAACTCCTCGGCCCGCCGCTCCGCGGCGCAGGCGAGCGCAAGCGCGTCGCGCGGCGTCTGGGGCATGAGGGGGAAGCAGATGTCGAGGTAGGCCGGCGACGAGGTTAAGAACCAGGCGTATTGCCAGGGCGAGATCTCGGGCAGCGCGTACCCGGCCGCGCTGCGCTCGAGCGCCCGGATATGCTCGCGCTCCCAGCTCTCCAGCTCGCGGAACACCCGCTCCACGCGGTCGACGCCGAGATCGTGCATCCAGTCGGCGAGCTGATAGTAGCGCGTCAGCGCCTCGCGCTCGATCGCCAGCGCGTGGGCGAAAAGTTCGGCTGCGGATGCGGGGATCAGCTGCTGGGCCATGTGACTCTCCTTGCGGGCAAACGATGAAGAGATCGACTGGCAGCCGACGGTAGCCGGACTTTCTTAACCTATCATTAACCTCGTTACGAAAAAGCTTGCGCGCTGTCGCCGCATCACGACTCACTCAAACACGATCAGCCACGCGCCGCACGCGATGAGCGCAACGCCCACCGCGCGGTCGAAGCCGCGCCCGAGAGGAAGCAGCCGTTCCAGCAGCACATAGGCGGCGATGCCCGCGGCCCAGGCGACGCTCATCGCGCCCGCGACGAAAAGCACCGTCATGACGAGCCAGCAGCAGCCGACGCACCAGGTCGCGTAGCGCGCGCCCATCCACAGCGCGCCGCCGATTCCGTCCCGCCACTCGTTCATCATGAAGCCGAGCGGCGAGCGGCAGCGCGCCACGCAGCGCGCCTTGACCGGCGACCACTGCCACGCGCCGGTCCCGATCAGCAGCGCGCCCGCCGCCGGTCCGCTCGCCAGGCGCATGCCGGGAGCGAGCAGTCCCGCGCCCTGCAGCGCCCAGTGCACGAGCGCGTAGGCGACGCCGGCCGCGCACCAGGCGCCGAGGTAGCCCGCGGCATAGGCCGCCGCCCCGAGCGCGCTTTTCGACATCTTCGCGTGCAGCAGGGTGGACGGCGCCGCGGCGGGCGCCATCATCGCCGCCATCATGACCGCCCACATGGCGACGAGCGAAAGCAGGTGGACGCTCACGCGGCGTACTGGAACGGCGAGAAGAAGCCGTTCTTGCCCGACAGCTCCCAGCTCATGCCGTGGTCCTTGTAGCTCAGCTTCTTCGAGCGCGCGGTGACCGCGGGGTTTCCCGGCGCGATGCACAGCGGGTGATTGGTGATCGTGATCTCGGCCCCGCCCTGCCCCTCGAGCGCCTCGATCGTAACCTCTGCCACGTTCGGGATCTTCATGTTGCGCTGCTTACCCTTCGCCTGGTATTCGATCGGCACGCTCGCCAGCCCGAGGATCTTACCCACGTGAGACGCCAGCGCCGCGGGATGCCCCCCGGCCTGACCGCCGAAGATCTTGGTCAGCGCGTCTTTCTGCTTGTCGTTCGCGCGCTCGTCAAGGTACACCGCCGCGTCCCATTTCACCTCCGCCATGTGCCCCGGCGAGCGCACCGCGAATGCGACGTTCAGCCCGTCCAGCGTCACGTCCTCGAACCTGCCCTTGTCGACGTGCCAGCCGATCAGCACGCCGCACTCGCCTTCGGTCGGTTTGCTCAGGAACACGCAGGGGCAGGCGGCCTCGCAATTGCAGCTCTCGAAATACGTTCCTTCAAGTTTCCAGCTCATGTCAGGTCCTCCTCCACTGTTGCGGCGCGCAACACCGCGCCGAGGGTTGCGATGCCGCGCTCGATTTCCTGAGCGTTCAGCGCCGCGAAATTGAGCCGGATGTAAGGCTGGTCGGCGGGCGCGACGAAGAACGCCTCCCCCGGCGCGAAGCTCACCCGCGCTCTCACTGCCTGCTCGAACAACGCGCGCGCGGACACGCCGTCGGGCAGGCGCACCCACATGACGGGGCCGCCCTCGGTGTGCTCCCAATGCGCGCCGCGCGGGAAGTGGCGCTCGAGGGCCGCGGCCATCGCGCGCTGCCGCAGCGCGTACGCGCGGCTGATCCGCTTCCAGTGCCGCACCGCCTCGCCGGAATCGAGATAGTCCGCCATCGCGCGCTGCAGCAGCGGCGAGCAGAACAGATCCATCGAGCGCTTGCGCGCAATGGCCCACTGCCGCAGCTTCGGCGGCGCGACGAGGTAGCCGAGCCGCGCCGCCGGCAGAATCGACTTGGTGAAGCTCCCGACGCAGATCACGTTGCCGCTCGGATCGAGCGCGGCGAGCGGCGGCGGCAGCGGGTTGCCGAAGCGGACTTCGCGCAATGCGTCGTCTTCGAGGATGGGAACGCCGTGCCGCTGCGCCAGCCGCAGCAACTCGCGCCGGCGTCCGACAGGCATCACGCTGCCGGTCGGATTGTGGAAAGTCGGCACGGTGTAGATCAGGCGCACTCCGCCGCGCCCGAGCAGCTCCTCCAGCACGTCCAGGCGCATGCCATCCCCGTCGAGCGGAACGCCGCGAATGTCCGCCCGCGCGGCCTCAAGCGCGCCGAGGGCGCCCGGCCAGCTCGGATCCTCGACCGCGACCAGGTCGCCCGGTCGCACCAGCGCCGAGACGACCAGGTCGATCGCCTGCTGCGAGCCGCTCGTCACCATCACGCTCTCGGCGCTGGCCACGATGTCGAGCTTGCGCAAATAGGCGGCGAAGGACGCTCTCAGCTCGGCGTTGCCCCGGCTGTCCTCGGGACCGAGCGCGGCGCCCTGTGCGCGCCGCAGGACGCGGTTGAGCGCGACGCGAAATGCGTCGATCGGGAACAGGCGCGGATCGCCCGCGCCCCAGGCGAAGGAAACCGTGTCCTGAATGCGGTCGCTGCGAAACACCTGTGCCAGCATCCGTTCGCGCGCGGGATTCGCACCCGGGGCAAGCCGCGCCTCCCACGGCAATGACTGTGGCCCGTCGTCCACCTCGTCGCGGCCGGGGGGAACGCCGTGTCCGGTGACGAACGTCCCGGAGCGTGCGCGCGCCTCGATCAGTCCCTGCGCCTGCAGCTGCTCGTAGGCAGCCTCCACCGTGATGCGGCTGACATGGAGATCCTTGGCCAGGCGCCGCAGCGACGGCAGGCGGGTCCCCGCGGGGGCGCCGTCGCGCAGGATCGCTTTGATCAACTCGTCCTGCACACGTCGATAAAGCGGCTGATTCACAGTTTCCCCCCTCTAGGCAACTGGCATCCGCATTCTAGGGATTTCGATCGAACCGCATAGGGCCAGATGCGTCCCGTTTTTCCCGAGCCAGCGGGGCGGAACCGCCTCTAGAGTAGAATTCCTTTCTTAAACCGTTGCTTATCCCGAATGGCCTCACCTTCCAGCAAGATCCAGAACGCCCCGTCGGCGTCCAACTTCATTCGTCAGGTTGTAGAACACGACCTCGCCAGCGGCAAGCACAAGAGCGTGCGCACGCGCTTCCCGCCGGAGCCGAACGGGTACCTGCATTTCGGCCACGCCAAGTCGATCTGCCTCAATTTCGGGCTTGCGCGCGACTACGGCGGCGTGTGCCACCTGCGCTTCGACGATACCAACCCGGCGAAGGAGGAGCAGGAGTACGTCGACTCGATCGTCGACGCGGTGCGCTGGCTGGGCTTCGACTGGGGCGAGCACCAGTACTACGCCTCGGACTACTTCGAGCGGCTGTACGGCTTTGCGCGCGAGCTGGTCGAGCGCGGGCTTGCCTACGTCGACTCGCTGACCGCCGAGGAAATCCGCGCCCACCGCGGCACGCTGACCGAGCATGGCAGAAACAGTCCGTACCGGGATCGTCGTCCGGAGGAAAGTCTGCAACTGCTCGAAAGAATGAAGACAGGTGCGTTTCCCGACGGCAGCCACGTGCTGCGCGCGAAGATCGACATGCAAAGCGGCAACATCAACCTGCGCGACCCGGTGATGTACCGCATCCGCCACGCCGAGCACCACCGCACCGGCAAGGCCTGGTGCATCTACCCGAGCTACGACTGGGCGCACGGCGTCTCGGACGCGATTGAACGCATCACGCACTCGATCTGCACGCTCGAATTCGAAGACCACCGGCCGCTCTACGACTGGTTCAACGAGCGACTCGCCGAGGCGGGGCTGCTCGAGCATCCGCTGCCGCAGCAGATCGAGTTTGCGCGCCTCAACCTGACTTACGTATTGCTGAGCAAACGCAAGCTGATCCAGCTGGTCGACGAAGGGCACGTCGAGGGCTGGGACGACCCCCGCATGCCGACCCTGGTCGGCGCGCGCAGGCGCGGCTACACGCCGGAGGGCTTTCGCCGCTTCGCCGAGAGGATCGGCGTCGCCAAAGCCGACTCCTGGATCGACTTCTCGATCCTCGAGGACTGCATGCGCGAGCATCTCAACGAGGTCGCCCCGCGGCGCATCGCGGTGCTCGACCCGCTCAAGCTGGTGATCGAGAACTATCCCGAGGGCAAGGAGGAGCTGTGCGAGGCGCCGAACCACCCGCAGAAGCCCGACTGGGGCAAACGCCAGCTCCCCTTCTCGCGCGAGCTGTGGATCGAGCGCGAGGACTACGCCGATCCGCCCCCGAAGGGATACTTCAGGCTCTATCCGGGAAACAAGGTGCGCCTGCGCTACGGCTACGTGGTCGAATGCACCGGCTACGACAGGGCCTCCGATACCGTGCGCTGCAGGCTGTTCGAGGATTCCCGCTCGGGCACGCCGGGCGCGGACGCCTACAAGGTCAAGGGCAATATCCACTGGCTGAGCGCGAAGCACGCCCACGCCGCCGAAGTCCGGCTCTACGACCGCCTGTTCGCGACCCCGCATCCCGAGGGCCTGGGGGACCTCAACCCCGGATCGAAGAAGGTCGCGTCCGTGCGGCTCGAGCCGGCGCTGCGCAACGCGAAACCGGAGGAGCGCTTTCAGTTCGAGCGCCACGGCTACTTTGTCGCGGACAAGGGAAACTCCTCCGTCTTCAACCGCACGGTGACGCTGAGGGACTCATGGGGAACCGGGAAGTAACACCGCCGCGCAAGGCAAGCCCGCTGCAGGTCGCAGCGACGATGTTCTGGGCCCTGTTCGCGATCGGGCGCAGGAACACCTGGCACAAGGACGGCGCGACGATCACGCTGTTTCAGGCCGTGGTCGGCGCGTTCGTGGGCCTGATCGTCATCGTTACGCTGCTGGTCCTTCTAGTCGTACTCGTTACGCGATGACCCCTGGCCGGCGCAAGCGCTTGTATCTGAGCAGCATCCTGGTTCTGCTGCTGGGCCTGTGCGCCGCCGCCGCGGTCTACGTCACGGCGGGGAGCGATTCGAACAACGCGGTCGGCTACGAGGTGATCAACGGCGTCGCCTATCCGGTCGCGCCGGAGGACTCCAAGGCCTATCAGCGCGAGCTCGAGCGCTTCGGGGGCAAGGCGAACGTGCTGGCGGTCGAGTTCACGCGCTGGTTTGCCGGCTTGTGGCAGGGGAGACGGCGGAATGATCCGGCTGCTCCTTGCCGCCCTCGTCTGCTGCGTCTCGCTCGCGGCACACGCCTTCGATCTCGAGGGTCATCGCGGCGCGCGCGGCCTCGCGCCGGAGAACACTCTGCCGGCTTTCGCCAAGGCGCTCTCGATCGGGGTAAGCACGCTCGAGCTCGACGTCGGCGTGACCCGCGACGGGGTGGTCGTCATCTCGCACGAGCGCGGGATGGTGCCGAACATCGCCCGCGGACCGGACGGCAGGTGGCTCTCGCAGCCCGGGCCGCTGATCCACGACCTGACCTACGCCGAGCTCGAGCGCTACGACGTCGGGCGGCTCAACCCGGCGACACCCTACACGCGCAAGTTCCCCGACCAGGTGCCGGTGGACGGCACGCACGTTCCACGCCTGGCCGACTTGTTCGCGCTGGTGAAGAAGTCCGGCAACAAGTCGGTACGCTTCAACATCGAGACCAAGCTCTCGCCCGAAGCGCCCGCCGATACGCTGCCGCCGGAGCCCTTCGCGCGCGCGCTGATCGCGGCGATCCGCGCCGGCGGAATGGAAAAGCGCTCGATGATCCAGTCCTTCGACTGGCGCACGCTGAAGATCGTGCAGAAAGAAGCGCCGCAGATCCCCACCGTCTACCTGAGCGCGCGGCGGCGCTGGCTCGACAACATCCGCGTCGGCGACCCGGCGGGCTCGCCCTGGACCGCGGGCCTGAAGTTCGCCGACTACGGCTCCGTGCCGAAGATGGTGAAGGCGGCCGGCGGCGCGGTCTGGTCGCCCTTCTGGGGCGACCTCGACGCGGCCAAGCTCGCCGAGGCGCACGCGCTGGGGCTCGAGGTGATTCCCTGGACCGCGAGCACGCGGGCGCAGATCGACGCCATCCTGGCGCTCAAAGTGGACGGACTGATCACCGACCGCCCGGACTGGGCGCGCGATGCGATGCAGCATGCGGGCATTCGGCTGCCGACAGCGACTCCGGTCGCACCCTGAGCGCGAACAGCTGTAACCTTGACCAGGCAGGCTGTGCCGGCATGGACCACGACGCACTGTCCGGGATCGAAGAGTTCTGCGCCGCGCAGTACTACTCGTTCGACACCGAAGCCTGGCTCGAGCGCGCGCAGCGCGAGGGCCTTCGCGTCGCCGCCGCGGCGGAATACCTCGCCCTGACGAGCTGGTACGGGCACGAAGCCGCGCTCGAGGACGTCGCTGCCCGCATCCGGGCGCGGCTCGGCCGCGGCGACGGGGACCGGCTTGCCCTCGCGCGATTTTCCGGCCGCACCCGCTACCTCCTTGCCCGGCGGCAATATCGCGTCGACGAGCAGCCCTGATTTTGCTTTATCCTCGCGGTGTCCGCATTCGAGGAAGCCGCACCATGACCCAGCGCAGCATCGACGTCGACGCCGCCAGAAAGCTGGTCGATGAAATTTCCGCCAACCTCGACTCGCTCCCTGCCGGCGGCGCCCGCCGGGCGGAGCTGCGCGCCGAGGTGGACGCGCTGCGCGCCCTGCTCGAGCGCGAGGACGCGGGGAACCCGGAGATCGAGGACCGCATGAAGACCGTGCACGGCCAGTTCGACCGCTACAAGGAAGAGCTGCAGGCCGAGGGTCTGCGGGTCGGCATGTTCCTCTCCGCCATCGGCCGCATGATCGGGCTCGACTGAAAGCCGTTCAGGCGAACGCCAGGTCGGGCTCGAGCCCCAGCAGGTAACGCCCCACCGTCTCGAAGTGGGCGCGGCGGCCCTGCAGCTGCTGCGACACCGCGTGCAGGTCCCGAAAGCGCCGCTCGAAGGCGTTGCGCTCGAACACCGCGCTGGCGCCCGCGGCATGGTAGGCGGCGTCGCCCGCGGCGACCGCCTCCTGCAGCGCCTGGCTCGCCGCCAAGCGGATCGCCATGCGCTGGTCGAGCTCGAGCCGGTTGGTCCGCTCGACCTCGCGCCAGACTTCCGCCAGCGTGCCCACCAGGTACATGCGCGCGGCGCGCAGGCGAGCCTCGGCCTGCGCGAGGTCCGCCTGGAACAGCGCGCTCTCGCGCAGCTTCGTCTTGTAGCCGCGCGGCGTCTTTTCCAGCGCGAGCGCGCTCAGCGAATCGATCAGGGCGCGCGCAAGGCCGGTCGCGACGCCGGCGAAGCCGGCGGCGAACATCGACGCGGTCGGCAGGCAGTACAGCGGGGCCGGATCGCGCCGCTCGGCCTGGTCGTCGCGCGAAACGCTGAAGGCCGCAGGCACGAACAGCTCCTTCACCTCGTAGGCGTCGCTCGCGGTGCCGCGCAGGCCGATCACCTGCCAGATGTCCGTCCACTTCGCCTCGCGCGCGGGAAACAGCATCGTGCGCCCCTGCCCGCTGCCCTCGATCCTGCAGTAGCCGCCGAGCCAGCTCGCGTGCCGGCCTCCGCTCGCGAAGGCGAACGACCCGCTCACGCGCCAGCCGCCGTCGACCGGCACCGCGCGGGCGTTGGGTCCCGGACCCCAGGCGAGCACCGCGCGCGAATCATGCGCGAAGATCTGCTGCGCCACTTCCGGCGCGACGAACGCGGCGACCATCGAGCACACCGCGTTCTGGCACAGGCACCACGCGGTGCTGGCATCGTGGCGCGCGATCTCCGCGATCGTCTCGACGAAACTCACCGGGTCGGCCTGGCCGCCGCCGCAGGCCTTCGGCAGCAGCATGCGGAACCAGCCGCCCGCGTGCAGCGCAGCGAGCAGATCGGCCGGAAGCCTGCGCTCCTTTTCGATGCGCTCGGCCGAGCGCGCCGCAAGCGCCGTGAGCGAGTCGAGCCCGCTCACGGGCGCTCCGCGAGCGGCTGGGCCGCCGGCGCAGCGTCATAGCCGGGCGCGTAACGCAGGTTGCTCTGCTCCGGGTTGCGGTTGACCAGCGGCCGCGCGTAAAGCGGATGCCGCATGCTGCGCACCTCGTGCTCGAGCGTGAAGAGCCCGCGGCCGCTCGCCGGGTCGACCAGCTCCCTGAAGCGGTACTGGTGCTGGTCGCTTTCCTCGCTCACCAGGCCGCGCTCGAGCAGGCGGCGGTAGGGACCGGAAAAGTCGGCAAGATAGATCTGGATATGGTGCCCGTCGTAGGGCGGCGGCTCGCGCTCGCTCTCGCGGTAGAGGAGCACCTGGTCCGGGCCGACATCCACCCGAGCCGCGCCCGCTTCCACGCGCGCCGGCGCGCCCATGATCTCGCGGTAGAAGCGAACGATCCCCTCGACGGCCCCGCCCGGCACGTCGAGCTCGACGTAGGGCATGCCGAGGCGCACCGGGCCGAAGCGCGGTTGCGGCTCGTGCACGCGGATGACGTTGCCCCACGGGCTGACCGCCTCGACGAAGCCCTCGTGCTCCGAGAATCCGAAGCGCGTGCCCTCGAGCGCCTTCTTCGCGCGCGCCAGGCGCGCGAGCAGCGCCTCGCGGCCGGGAATCACCACCCCCACCCGCCCGCGCAGCACCTCCGCCTTCGAAGTCGGCAGGTGGAACTGGCTGCGCCCGACGTTCACCCACATGTTGTCGGTGCCCGTCATCAGGTAGGGATCCCGCGTGAGGCCGAGCGCGCTCACGTAGAAGGCAGTAGCGAGCTGCTGGTCCGGGATCCGGGTGTTGACGTGCTCCAGCGCGACGATGTTGCCCAGGTCCTCGGCGGCGCGGTCGTAGCTGTTTCGCATGGCGCGCAGATTGCCGCATGCCATCGCGCTTGGCAATCAGGCGATAATCTTGCGAAACCACGGAGCCAGCCATTGAGCACCGACGTCCCCGCGGGCTTTCGCCCCCTCAACCTGCCCAACAACCCGTTCATCGAGGCCAATGGCCCACTCTACGGACGGATGGACGGCGAGCAGTTCGTGCTCGGATTCCTTTGCGAGACCAAGCATTGCAACCCGATGATGGTCTGCCACGGCGGCATGATGGCGACGCTGGCGGACATGCTGCTGCTGCTCGGCACCAATATCCAGACCAAGCTCGGGCAGTTCATGCTCACGGTGAGCCTGGACGTCGACTTCCTGGCCCCGGTGAAGGTCGGCGACTGGCTCGAGGGACGCGCCGAGGTGATGCGCGCGGGCAAGAGCATCATCTTCACCCAGGGCCGAATGACGGTCGCCGGCGCGCCGGTGGCGCGCGTCAACGCCGTGCTCAAGCCGAGCGGCCGGCCGCTGGCGGACTTCACCCCGGGGCGCTACTTCCTGTAGCCCGCCGATGAGTTCCGCGCGCGCCCACCGGATCGTGGTCATCAAGGGCGACGGCATCGGCCCCGAGCTGGTCGACGCCGCCCTGCTCGTGCTCCGGGCCGCGCAGGACGCGCTCGGCTTCCGTCTCGAAATCGACCTGCGCGAAGGCGGCGCCGGCCTGTACCGCAAGAGCGGCGCCAGCCTCGCGCCGGACACTTTCGAGGCCATCAAGCAGGCGGACGCCGCGATGAAGGGCCCGGTCGGCCTGCCCGACGTGCGCCTGCCCGACGGCACCGAGGCGGGCCTGCTTGGCGGCGTGCTGCGCATCGGCCTCGACGCCTACGCCAACCTGCGGCCGGTGCGGCTGCTGCCCGGCGTGCAGGCCGCGCTGAAGGCGAAGGCGGGCGAAATCGACTACGTCATCGTGCGCGAGAACACCGAAGGCCTCTACCTCTCGCGCGGCAAGGGCGTCGGCACCAGCGAGGCGATGGCCGACACCCTGCTCGTCACGCGCAAGGGCGTAGAGCGCGTCGCGCGCTACGCCTTCGAGCTCGCGCGAAAGCGCAACGGCGCGCCCGAGGACGGCAAGCGGCGCGTCACCTGCGTCGACAAGGCCAACGTCCTCGCCTCCCTCGCGTTCTTTCGCCGCGTCTTCGACGAAGTGGGCGAAGCCTACCCCGACGTCGAACGCGAGCACCTCTACGCCGACGCCGCCGCGCAGGCGCTCGTGCTGCGCCCGCAGCGCCTCGACGTGCTGGTGATGGAAAACTTCCTCGGCGACATCCTCTCCGACCTCGGCGGCGCCACCGTCGGCGGCATCGGCCTCTGTCCCTCCGGCAACATCGGCGATTCTCACGCCTACTTCGAGCCGATCCACGGCAGCGCGCCCGACATCGCCGGCCAGGACAGGGCCAACCCGATCTCGCAAATCCTCACCGCCGCCCTCATGCTCGAGCACCTCGGCGAGCGCGACGCCGCCGACCTTCTCCGCGGCGCGGTCGACAACGCGCTGAGCGAAGAGAAACTCGTCCTGGGCCCCTTCGGCCAGCCCCTGGGCGGCACCCGCCGCGCCGCAGAAGTCATCGCGTCGGCGATCCGCGGCGAGCTGCGCCAACGATGAGAGGACGCTCGTGGTGGGGGCGTGGCTTGGTGCCCTGGTCGCCCTGCGCCTCTCCGGGCTTCGTGACCAGCCTGGCGTGGACGTTCATCGTTCTCGCCGGGCTCGGGACCGTGATCGCAGTGCCGTTCGCGTGCTTCGCGAAGCGCCTCATGTCGACCGAGATCAAGCGGGAATTCCATGCGCGCTGAGCTGCGCCAGGCCATGCAGCGCTACGTGGACCAGGAGATCCTGCCGTGCGTGTCCTATGCGCTGATGCGCGGGCGCGACGTGATCGACACCGCGTGCATGGGCTGGGCGGACCGCGAAGCGGGCGTGCCGCTGCGCCGCGACCACATCTTCCGCGCGTTCTCCAACACCAAGCTCGTGACGTCGTGCGCGGCGATGCTCCTGTTCGAGGAGGGCCGGTTCGGGCTCGACGACCCGATCGGCGAGTACATCCCCCAGCTCGGAAACCGCACGGTTCTGAAGTCCGGCGCAAGCTCGCTTTCCGACGTCGAGCCGGCGCGCGGCCCGATCACGATCCGCCAGTTGATGAGCCACAGCTCCGGCCTGAGCTACGGGCTGCTGGATCCCGGGACCCTGATCTTCAATGCGTACACGGAAAAGAAGGTCCTGAACCCCTACGCCTCGAACGCCGGCCTGGTCGACGCGCTGGCGCACCTGCCGCTCAGCTACCATCCTGGAACGTCCTGGGAATATTCGGTCGCGACCGACGTGCTCGGCCGCCTCGTGGAAGTGCTGTCCGGCCGCAGCCTCGAATCCTTTTTCGCGCAGAGAATCTTCGCCCCGCTCGGAATGGTCGACACCGCCTTCGCGTTGCCGCAGGACAAGCACGCCAGGCTCGTGCGCTACTACGCGGGCGCCGACCAGAAGGCGCCGATGAAGCCAGGATTGACGCGCATCGACGCCTCGCCCTGGCCCGGCGCCTACCTGAAGCCGTTCCCGCGCCAGTCGGGGGGTGGCGGACTGGTCACCACCCTGCCCGACATGATTGCGCTCCTGCGCGGCCTGCTGCCGGGCGGACAGACTCTCCTGAAGGCCGAGACCATCGCGCTGATGATGACCAATCAGCTCCCGGAGGGCGTCAACGTCCGCTTCGCGTCCGTCGGAGAGGTGCCCGGCAAGGGCTACGGACTGGCGGGCTCGGTCACGACGGCGCCCGGACCCGTCGATCCGCCGGCCTCGATCGGCGAGCTCCAATGGGGCGGCATTGCCGGCACCCACTGGTGGATCTCGCCGCGGACCGGGCTCGCGGGAGTCCTGATGACCCAGCGCGAGATGGCGTTCTGGCACCCGTTCCACTTCGAGTTCAAGCAATTGGCGTATCACGCCGCGGGCCGCTAGTTCGCAGCGCGACGCGGGTGACCAGCCTGCTCGCGACGCAAGCTTAAGCGAGTCGCCCGCGGCGAGTAGACTTCGCTTTTCGCGAAAGGACTCGACATGGCGGACACGCTCACCCTGCTCGGCCTGATGCTCAACTTCGCCGGCGCGCTGCTGCTGATGCTGCACCGCTCCCCGGGGCTGGAGATCACCGCGGACGGGCGCAATCTGGTGCCGTCGCCGGACGAGCCTGCGCCCGAAGTCCGCGCGCGCAACCTGCGGCGCTACTGGAAGAACGCGATCGGCACGCGGGCGGGCCTGACCTGCCTGTGCGCGGGCTTCGCACTGCAGATCCTGGGCTTCGTCTACCCCGACTACGACAGCGGCAGCGGGACCACGACGATGATGATGCAGCACAAGCTGAGCCTGGCCGGGAAACATCATCCGGGCAGCTGAGTCAAAGGGCGGGGGGCCTCGAATCTCTGCTTCCATCCACAAGGAGACAACAATGGGAAAGACAGTCGAAATCAAGCGCCCCGACGGCAAGAGCGTGTCGGCCTACCTGGCCGAGCCGGCCGCCGGCGCGAAGGCCCCGGGCATCGTGGTGATCCAGGAGTGGTGGGGCCTCAACGATCAGATTCGCGGCGTCGCCGACAGGCTGGCGCAAGCGGGCTACCGGGCGCTGGTGCCGGACCTGTACCGGGGCAAATCCGCGCTCGAGGCGAACGAGGCCGAGCACCTGATGAACAACCTCGATTTCGGCGATGCGGCGGGCCAGGACGTGCGCGGCGCGGCGAAGCACCTCAAGGCCACCGGCAGCGCGAAAGTCGGGGTGACCGGATTCTGCATGGGCGGTGCGCTCACGCTGCTCGCGGCGGTCAACGTGCCCGAGGCGGACGCCGAAGTCGTGTGGTACGGCTATCCACCGCTCGAGTACGTCGACGCCTCGAAGATCAAGGCGCCGCTGATGGCGCACTGGGCTACCGCGGACCAGGCCTTCCCGATCGGCAAGGTGGACGAGCTGGAGAAGAAGCTGCGCGACGCCGGCGTGGCGTTCGAATTCCACCGCTACCAGGCCAAGCACGCCTTCGCCAACGAGACGGCGGACGAGAAGAAGCTCCCGATCGTCCAGTACAACCCCGAGGCGGCAAAGCAGGCCTGGAGCCGCACGATGGAATTCTTCGCCAAGCACCTGAAGTAGTGCCCTGAGCGGGAGAAAGGGCGGCGGACGTCTCGCCGCGCACGGCGGCGAGGAGGCGGTCTGAGCGCTACTTGCGCGCGGCCTTCTTCGCTGCCTGGCGCTCCTTCTCGAGGCGGATGACCTTGTCCAGCTCGCGCTGCTTGGCGTCGCGCCGCGCCTGCACTTCCTGCAGGCGCTCCTCCTCGGTCGGCGGTTCCCAGTCGAGAAACCGGGGCCGCGACCTGCGGAAATACTCGGCGGAGGACTCCGTCGGCTTCGACTTGGCCCTGGCCTTGCCCGCCTTGCTCACGCCTTTCTCGCCTCGGAGAGCGGCGGCGCCGGCTCGGCGGCCTGTTTCGGTTCCACCGGGCGCCACCCGGTGTAGGCGCCCCTGACGGTGCGCACCACGACGCCGGCCGCGACCGGCCGCGCGTCGGCATTCAACACTCCGCACCAGAACGCCGGGCGGGCCAGCTTGCCGTCGCCTGCATCCATCGAAGCTTCTCCCTCCGCCTGCTTGCGGCTACTCTAGCCCTTTTTTCCCGTATTCCGGACTTTTTTTCCAAAGGCAGGGCATGCATTCGCTCACCGATCTCGGCGCCGCCGCCGGCGCGCTGCTCAAGTCGCGCAGGGAAACTCTGGCGGTCGCGGAGTCATCCGCCGGCGGCCTGATCAACGCTTCGCTGGTCGCCGTCCCCGGCGCCTCGGCTTTCTACCTGGGCGGCGTGATCGTCTACACCTACGCCGGGCGCGAAGCCTTGCTCGGCATCACCAACGAGGAGATGAAGGGCATGCGCTCGGCGACCGAGGCCTACGCGCAACTCGTGGCGCGCCGGGTGCGCGCGAAGCTCGGCGCCACCTGGGCGCTCGCCGAAACCGGCGCCAGCGGCCCGAGCGGCAACCGCTACGGCGACGCGCCCGGGCACGCCTGCATCGCGGTCAGCGGGCCGGTGGGGGCGGTGACGACGCTGGAAACGGGACGCGACGCGCGCGAGGAGAACATGTGGGCCTTCGCGCGGCGGGCGCTCGAGCTGCTGCAGGCGTGCCTGCGCAAAGGCTGAGCGCACCCGGCAGGGCGCTTGATCTGCCTCAAATCCTGCCCCGGGGCAACGACTATCGTGTGATCAGGCGCCGAAGCTCTGCGCCGTGACCGGAGAACAGGAGAACATCATGAGGGAAGTAACAGCCGACAAGCTGATGGACGACCTGCGCGTCCTCGCCGCCGACGCCGAGGAGCTGCTCAAGGCGACCGCCGGCCAGGCCGGAGAGAAGGTGGCAGGTGTGCGCGAGCGCGCCCAGGCGTCGGTGGATGCGGCCAAGCTTCGTCTCGCCTCTGCGGGTGAGCAGGTGAGCGTCAAGTCGCGCGAAGCGGCCAAGGCGACCGACGAGTACGTGCACCAGAATCCCTGGCAGTCGATCGGGGTGGCAACCGGGCTCGGGGTGCTGCTCGGATTCCTGATCGGGCGCAAGTAGCGCGAGGCGATGTCCGAAACCGCGCACGCGGCAGGGCCGGGCGCCGCGCAAGGTGGCGTGTTCGCGTCACTGCAGCGCACGCTCGCCACGCTGGTTGCCCTCGCGCACACCCGCCTCGACCTTGCCAGCGCCGAGATCGAGGAGCAGGCCGAGCGCCTCATCTCGCTCCTCATGTGGGGGGTGGCGGCGGTGTTCGTCGGCTCGGCGACACTGCTCCTCTGCGCGCTCGCCCTGGTAGCCGCGTTCTGGGAAACCCATCGGGTTCTGATCGCGACTACGCTCGCCGCGCTCGCGCTGATTGCCGCGGCGATCACGATCTACGGCTTCATCTCCCGCGCCAGGGCGCGTCCGCGCCTGTTCGACGCGACCCTTGCCGAGCTGGCGAGGGATCACGAGCGTCTTACCCGCCAATGAGCGCTCGGCTCTCGAATATGGTCGCGCGCCGCGAGGCACTGGTGCGACAGAGCCGCGCGCAGCGCGAGCGTCTTGCGACGGAGGCCGCGGCGCTGCAGTGCTCGCTGTGGTTCGTCGAGCCGGCGGTGCGCGGAGCGCTTTTCGCGACTTCGCGCCCGGTGCTGCTCGCCGCCGCGACGGCGGCGATGCTCGCGTTCGGCCCGCGACGGCTGTTCAACCGCGGGTCGCGTTTCGCGCTGGTGCTGCTGTCGGCGTGGCGGCTCGGCAGGTCCCTGAGGGGCCTGACCCAGGAGTAGCGCCGCGCTAGGCGGCGCGACGGTCGAGGAGGTCGGCGGCGAAAAAGTTGCCGGTAAGATCGATCCCGCTCTCGCGCGCGTCCGGCTTGGACTCCAGCAGATGCAGGCTCTCGAGCTTGTCCAGCCAGGCGTCGATCTCCGCGTCGGAGTAGCGCCTCAGGCGGGCGCGAATCGCGTCCGGACGGAGCTCATCGATCAGCAGCGCGAGGATGTTGCGCATCTCGACCGGCACCGCGGGATCCTGGATCCGCCAGGCCAGCAGACCTTCGCACGTGCGCCAGTAGATCTTGTCCTTTGTCGCCATCGCGACCCTCTCGGAGCAGCCCCGTTCGGGGCAGAAGACATGCTTGCACCCCTGCTGCCGCGGAGCAAGATGCTTGAAATAATTTGACATTGGCACAGTTGGCGCGCGGCGTCAGAATCCGTGACGCAGTTCCGCATTCTGAGTAGCATGACGGCCAGGAGGACACGGGAGGAGGCCCGCAATGGAGAATAAGCAAAGCTACGTGCATGGGGCGTCGCTGACGCCGCTCATCGGAGAAACGATCGGCGCGCATTTCGACCGCATGGCGGCCAAGTACGCCGCGCGCGAGGCGCTCGTGGTCAGGCACCAGGACCTGCGCTGGAGCTGGGCGGAGCTGAAGCGTCGGGTGGACAACCTGGCCTGCGGCCTGCGCCGGCTCGGCCTCGCGCCCGGCGAGCGGGTCGGCATCTGGTCGCAGAACTGCTCCGAGTGGGTCCTGACCCAGTTCGCGACCGCCAAGGCAGGCCTGATCCTGGTCAACATCAATCCGGCCTACCGCCGGTCGGAGCTCGAATACGCCCTGAACAAGGTCGGCTGCAAGGCCCTGATCCTGTCGCCGGCGTTCAAGACCAGCAACTACATCGAGATCCTGCAGTCGGTCGCGCTCGACCTGAAGACCCTGCAGACCGTGATCCGGCTCGGCAAGGAGAAAACCGCCGGCATGCTCAACTTCGACGACCTGCTGGTGGACGCGAGCGACGCCGAGGTCGAGCAGCTCGAGGCGCTCGGACGGACGCTGCAGTTCGACGACCCGATCAACATCCAGTTCACCTCGGGCACGACCGGCATGCCCAAAGGCGCCACGCTGACTCATCACAACATCCTCAACAACGGCTACTTCATCGGCGAGGCGATGCGCTTCACCGAAAACGACCGCTTGTGCATTCCTGTGCCGCTCTACCACTGCTTCGGCATGGTGCTCGGCAACCTCGCCTGCCTCACGCACGGCGCGACCATGGTCTACCCGGACGGCGGCTTCGATCCGAAGAGCGTGCTCGAGGCGGTTCAGGCCGAGCGCTGCACCGCGCTGCACGGCGTGCCGACCATGTTCATCGCGGTGCTCGACCACCCGGACTTCGCGAGCTACGACCTTTCCCGGCTGCGAACCGGCATCATGGCCGGCTCGCCCTGCCCGGTCGAGGTGATGAAGCGCGTGGCCGAGAAGATGAACATGCGCGAGGTGACGATCGCCTACGGCATGACCGAGACCTCGCCGGTGAGCTTCCAGAGCTCGGTCGACGACCCGCTCGAGCGTCGCGTGTCGACGGTGGGCCGCATCCAGCCTCACATCGAGGTGAAGATCGTCGATCCCGAGGGACGCGTCGTGCCGCGCGGCGAAAAAGGCGAGCTGCTCACCCGCGGCTACTGCGTGATGCTCGGCTACTGGAACGACGAGGACAAGACGCGCGAGGCGATCGACGCCGCCGGCTGGATGCACACCGGAGACCTGGCCACGATCGACGCCGAGGGTTACTGCAACATCGTCGGACGCTCGAAGGACATGGTCATCCGCGGCGGCGAGAACATCTATCCGCGCGAGGTCGAGGAATTCCTCTACCGGCACCCCAAGATCCAGGACGTGCAGTGCGTCGGCGTGCCGGACGACAAGTACGGCGAGGAACTGTGCGCCTGCGTCGTGCTGCGCCAGGGCGCGAGCGCGACCGAAGACGAGATCCGCGAGTTCTGCCGCGGCCAGATCGCACACTACAAGATCCCGCGCTATGTGAAGTTCGTCGAGGGCTTTCCGATGACCGTCACCGGCAAGATCCAGAAATACCTGCTTCGTCAGCAGATGTCCGACGAAATGGGCCTCAAGGCGCAGAAAGCGGCCTGACCGGAGGAACGCCCATGCAGATCCTGCCGCACGACCTCGATCACGAATTCCCCGAGTTCTCGGGGCTGATGCACGAGCTGCGCGACCGCGATCCGAAGCTCGGGCACCTGTTCGCGCAATACGACAGGGTGAACGGTGCCATCGTCGACATCGAGGAAAACGACAAAATGTTCCAGGACGCGGAGTTCGAGGAGATGAAAAAGGAGCGTCTTCGAATCAAGGACGAGATCTACACGCTGCTGCGCAATCACGGGCACTGAGCCCGCCGGGCTCAGCCCGCCGCCACGCGGCGCCCCAGCGCGTCGGCAACGCGCCCGATCACGTTTTTCCAGCTTTCGCGCGGCGCTTTGCGCCACAGGCGCAGCGACGGGTACCACGGCATCGTCTCGCCGCTCCAGCCGTAGCGCCAGTCAGGGCTGCGCGGCAGCAGCACCCAGGCGTCCTGGCCAAGCGCGCCGGCAAGGTGAACGTTGGAGTTGTCGACGCTGACGACCAGATCGAGCGCGCAGATCAGCGCGGCGAGATCGTCGAGGTCCTGGGTCGCATCGAACTGGTGCACGCCGAGCGCGTCGATCCGGTCCGGCTCGTCTTCCGGCGCCCCGGGGACCGGATGCTGCAGCGACACGAACTCGACCCCGTCCAGGCGCAGCAGCGGCTCGAGCTCGTCGAGCGGAATCGAGCGCAGCGGACCGCGCGTCGCGGGCGCGCCCCCGCGCCACGCGATCCCGACCCGCGCGCGCCCGCCCAGCCCGCTCAGGCGGCCGCGCCAGCGCTCGACGCGCGCGGCGTCGGGCAGCAGCCAGCTGGCGCGCGCCGGGAAGTCGTCCGGCGACGCACGCAGGAAGCGCGGCAGGCCCCCGATGTCGACCTGGAAATCGGGCTTCGCCCCCCACTTGCGCGCGGCGCTCGCGCCGCGCACCTGCACGCCCTCGAACGAGCGCGCGAAAAGCGGCGCCAGGCGGTCGCTGCACTGGAGCAGCACCTGTCCGGCCCGCGCCGCCAGGTCCGGGATGCAGGACGCGTACATGACCTCGTCGCCGACGCCCTGCTCGCCGTGGACGAGGATCGTTCGCCCGGCAAGCGGCTCTCCCCGCCACGGCGTCACGCCGTCCTGCGCGCGGGAGCTCACCCCCAGCGCCTCGAAGCGCTGCTCGTAGGCTTGCCAGCCGCGCGCGTAGTCCCCCCTCAGGAGCAGCAGCTGGGCACGGTTGATGAGCGCATCGCCGAACGCCGGGTCGATCCGCAGCGCCGCATCGTAGGCCGCCAGCGCCTCCTCGAAGCGGCCCTGGTCGCGCATGGCGTGTCCCAACGCAGAGATCACCTGCGGCAGCGCGGGCGCGAGTTGGCGCGCGCGCCGCAGCGCGCGCTCGGCCTCCTCCGCGCGGCCGAGCCCGAGCAGCGCAAGCCCGAAGTTGTGATGGGCGGCGGCGAGCCCGGGCGCGAGCCGCCGCGCCTGCTCGCCTTCCCGGCGCGCCTCCTCGTAGCGTCCGAGCACATTCAGGGCGGAGCAAAGATTCGACCGGGCGACCGGGTCGCGCGGATTGTCGCGCGCAGCGCGCTGCAATTGCGCGAGCTCGGCCTCGGGTTCCTCGGCCGGAGCGCCGGCAGCGCGGCCGCGTTTCAGCAGCCCGGAAAGCATCTTCAACAGCACGGCGCCAGCGCGTGAACCCGATGCCGCGGGAACTTGTCGCATGGATATGGCATATCCGACATGTTACATTGGGCCCAATGGCCGAGTGCTGTGAGACTGAAGTCAGCGCGCCGCAGGGTGCGCGCCAGCGCGCCACGCTGAAGATCGTCCTCGTCATCAACGCGGTCATGTTCGTCGTCGTGCTCGGTGCGGGGCTGTTCGCGAGCTCGACTGCGCTGCTGGCCGATTCCTTCGACAACTTCGGCGACGCCTTCACCTATGCGCTCAGCCTCTGGGCGGTGTCGCGCGGCGAGCACGCCAAGGCCCGGGTCGCTCTCTTCAAGGGCGTGCTGATTCTCGCTGCCGGGCTGTTCGTGCTCGCCCAGGTCGCCTACCGCGCCTTCGTTCCCGCGTTGCCGGTGTTCGAAGCGATGGGCGCCGTGAGCCTGCTCGCGCTCGCCGCCAACGGCGCCTGCGTCGTGCTGCTGCAGCGGCACCGCGGGGAGGACATCAACATGCGCTCGGTGTGGGAGTGCGCGCGCAACGACATCGCTTCCAACCTCGCGGTGTTCGTCGCCGCGGGCGGCGTCTGGCTCACCGGCTCGGGCTGGCCCGACCTGGCGACGGGGCTCGCGCTCGCGGCGCTGCTGCTGTGGTCCGCCGCGCGGGTGCTGCGCAGCAGCGTAAGCTCGCTGAGAGACGCCCGCGCCTTCGCGCGATAATCGCGCCGGACGCCAGTTCCAGGAGAAGGGGATGCGCTACGAGCTCTACTACTGGCCCTCGATTCAGGGCCGCGGCGAGTTCGTCCGCCTCGCGCTCGAGGACGCGGGCGCCGACTACGTCGACGTCGCGCGCCGGCCGCGCGGCATGGACGCGATGATGCGCCTGATGGAGCGCGAGCCCGCCGGCCGGCCGCCGTTCGCGCCGCCCTTCCTCGGGGCCGGCAGACAGCTCATCGCCCAGACCGCGAATATCCTGCACTATCTCGGCCCGCGGCTGGCGCTGGCGCCGAAAAGCGAGCCCGGTCGGCTTTGGCTGCACCAGCTCCAGCTCACGATCGCGGATTGGGTGGCCGAGGTGCACGATACGCACCACCCGATCGGCAGCGGCCTGTACTACGAGGAACAGAAGCGCGAGGCCGGACGTCGCGCGGAGGACTTCAGGATAAACCGGCTGCCGAAGTTCCTCGACTATTTCGGCGCTCTGGCGCAGCGCGGCGGGCGCCTGACCTATGCCGACCTGTCGCTTTTCCAGATGATCGCCGGCTTGCGCTACGCCTTTCCGCTCGCCATGGCGAAGCTGGAGCGCCGGCGCGCATGGATCGGGGCCCTGCACGACAGGGTCGCCGCGCGCCCGCGCATTGCCGCCTACCTCGCGTCGCCGCGGAGGATTCCTTTCAACGAGCACGGAATATTTCGTCACTATCCCGAGCTAGACCGATAGATAATTGCGGGATGGTGGATAGAAAGGAAGCTGCGCCGGCCGCGGTGCTGGCCGGAGCAGTGGTTCTCGGCGTGCCGGATTTCGCGCGCAAGCCGGTCGCCGAGCAGACCAACCTGCGGGCTCAGCTCGAAGCACTCGCCAACGCGGCGATCGCGCCCCTGCCCGAGTCGGGCCGGATCGTGGCCGACGCGGAAAGCTCGCTCGCGATCGTCGTGCTCGAGGGACCCAAAGCGGTGCTGGCGCTGGCCGAGCGCGCGCGCGCGGCGGCGAACGGCCTACGGCTTCGCATCGGCATCAACTACGGGCCGGTCGCCTCGGTCGAGGACCCGCTTCGCGGCACCTGCCTGGTGGGCGACGGACCCGCGGTCGCGGTCGCGCTCGCCGCGGCGGCGGCGCCGGGGCAAACGCTCGCTTCGCGCCCGTTCCGCGACGCCGTCGCGGACGTATCGCCCTCGCTCGCCACCGCGCTGCGCGCCGCGGGCGAGATCACCGACGAAGACGTACGCAGTCACGAGGTGTTCGAGCTCGACCCGAAGGCGCCGGCGGTGCGCCGGCGGCAGTGGGCGGCATTTGCCGCCACGCTCGCCGCGGCGCTGCTCGGGACCGGCCTCATCGCGCGCGGCATGCGGCCCGCGCCCCCGCCGCCGGTCAAGCCCGCCGTGCTGCAGTTCAGGATCGAGCCGCGCGGAGAAATATACCTCGACGGAAAAGTGAAGGGCCCGACGCCGCCCCTGTCCCAGCTGGAAGTCAAGCCGGGCTCGCACGTGATCGAGGTACGCAATGCCGGCTTCCATCCGCTGCGGGTCAGGGTCCACCTCGCCGAGGCGGAGGAAATGACGATCCGGCATGTCTTCGTCGCGCCCAGGCCGGCCCCCGCGCCGCCTCCACGCAAAGCGCCGCGCAAGGAATCGAAGAAGGAGGTGAGGAAGGAAGCCAGGAGGGAAGTGAAGAAAGCGCCGCAGAACGAGGCCGCCAAGCCGGCGAAGAAGGACATAAACTGGCGCAAGGACTTCAAGTACCAGTTCGAGAACGTGCGCAGGAAGCTCGGCCTTTAGGCATGTCGTCGTCGGCACCCGAACGGATCGGCCGTTACACCGTGCTCGGCGAGCTGGGCCGCGGCGCAATGGGCGTGGTGTACCGCGCGGACGACCCTCAGCTCAACCGCACGGTCGCGATCAAGACCATCCTCATGTCCTCCGACCCCGTGGTGCGCGCCGAATACGAGGCGCGCTTCCGCCAGGAGGCGAAGGCCGCCGGCGGCCTCAACCATCCCAACCTGATCACCATCTACGACGTCGGGCGCGAAGGGGACCTCGCCTACATGGCGATGGAGCTGCTCGAGGGCGTCGAGCTGCGCGACATGATGAAGAGCGGACCGCTGGAGATCCCGTTCGTGCTCGACATTCTGGCGCAGGTGGCCGACGGCCTGTCGTTCGCGCACGAGCGCGGCGTGGTTCACCGCGACGTCAAGCCGGGCAACATCATGATCGTCGGCGGCCGGCGCGCCAAGGTGATGGACTTCGGCGTCGCGCGCATGCACGTCTCCGAGATCGAGACCCAGGCGGGGGCCGTGCTCGGCTCGCCCAAGTACATGTCCCCGGAGCAGGTCAGCGGCGACGCCGTCGACGGCCGCTCGGACATCTTCTCGCTCGGCGTCATTCTCTACGAGCTGGCCGCGGGCGCCCCCCCGTTCGACGCGCAGGAAGTCGGGCAGTACATGATGCAGATCGCGACCGCGACACCGCTGCCGCCGAGCGCGCGCGCGCCCTCGCTGCCGCCGATGCTCGACCTGATCGTCGCGCGCGCGATGGAGAAGAACCGCGGCGAGCGCTACCAGACCGCGGCCGAGTTCGCCGCCGACCTGCGCGCCTGCCTGGTCCAGCCCGCCCCCGCCGCACCCTCCCCGCAGGCGGTCGAGCTCGAGCTGGAGGGCTCCCTCGCCCCGGCCTCCGCGGCCGGCCGCATGCCGCTGTCGCGCGGCTTCGCCTCCGCAGGGGGCCTGGAGCGCCTCGCCGAGCGCGCCGCCGGAAGTCGCCGCGCGCGGCGTGCGGCGCCGGCGCTGATGCAACGGCTGAACGACGAGCCGCTGCTCGCCGTGCTGGGCGCCGGCGTCATCATCGCCGGGATCGCGGCGCTCGTGATCGCCCTCGTCTAACCGCGCCCATGCCGCGCGCCCTTCGCACCACACTGATTTCGGTGCGGGACATGCTGACTACCGCGGCTCCGGTGCTGCTGCTGAGCCTGCTGCTGCTCGCCGGCGCCTACTTCGTGCTCAAGCCCGCCCCCCCGAAGCGCGTGGTGCTCGCTACCGGCCCCGAGCAGAGCGCCTATGCCGAGTTCGGCAAGCGTTACGCCAAGGCGCTTGCCGCCTACGGCATCACAGTCGTTCTGCAGCCGACCCGCGGCTCGCTCGACAACCTGCGGGCGCTGCGCGACCCGAAGCGCGACGTGGACCTGGGCTTCGTGCAGGGCGGCTCGAGCGATGCCGCGCGCATGGTCGACGAGCAGCAAGGCGGCGTGCCGCTGGAATCGCTTGGCAGCCTGTTCTTCGAGCCGCTGTGGATCTTCTACCGCAGCGCCGCGCCGCTCGCGGACCTGCACGACCTGCGCGGCCTGCGGGTCAACCTGGGAGCGAAGGGCAGCGGCGCGCCGGGGCTGATGCGCAAGCTGCTGCAAGCGAACGGCATCGACCGTGACGGCGTGCAGGCGAGCTACCTCGAGCTGACGCCCGCAGTGGTGGCGCTGCTCGGCGGCAAGATCGACGCGCTCGCGTTCACCTCCGCGCCCGAGTCGCCGATCGTGCAGATGCTGCTGCAGACGCCCGGCGTGCAGCTGCTCGATTTTCCGCAGGCGGAAGCCTACGCGCGGCGGTTTCCCTTCCTCAGCCCCGTGGTGCTGCCGCGCGGCATCGCCGACCTGGCGCGCGACGTCCCGCCGCGCGACGTCCCGCTGCTCGCGACAACCACCTCGCTGCTCGCGCGGGATGGCACCCACCCCGCGCTGCTGGACCTCTTCGTGCAGGCGGCCTCCGAGATTCACGGCGGCGCCGGCTGGATCTCGCGCGCCGGACGCTTCCCTTCGTCCCAGCACTCCGAGTTCCCGCTCGCGCAAGAGGCCGAGCGCTACTACCGCAGCGGCCCGCCCCTGCTCCAGCGCTACCTGCCGTTCTGGCTCGCCAACCTTATCGAGCGGATGTGGGTCGTGCTGTTCTCGATCGTCGCGGTGCTGATTCCGCTCTCGCGCGTGGTGCCGCCGGTTTACGAATTCCGCGTCCGCTCGCGCATCTTCCGCTGGTACCGCCAGCTGCGGCAGATCGAGGAACGGCTCGGCCGCGACGAGACGCCGGCCGCTGAGCTGCTCGCCGAGCTCGAGCGGCTGGAAGCGAAAGCGCGCGGCATCGCCGTTCCGCTGTCGCACACCGACGAGCTGTACGAGCTGCGCAGCCACATCGCGCTGGTGCGCGCGAGGCTGCAGCAGCAGGTTACGTGAGCGCAACCGGGAGCGAGGGAATGTTCGATTTGAGCGGCAGGGTCGCCGTCGTCACCGGCGGCAACGGGGGCATCGGCCTGGGGCTGGCGCGCGGCCTGGCCGGCGCCGGTGCCAGGGTGGTCGTCGCGGCGCGCAACGCCGCGAAATCCGCCGCCGCCGTCGGCGAGCTGGAATCGCTCGGCGCCGGCGGCGCGCTCGCGCTGGAAGCCGACGTGAAAGACGAGAAATCGGTCGCGGCGCTGTTCGACGCGGTTGCCGCGCGCTGCGGCCGGCTCGACATCCTGGTCAACAACGCCGGCACCAACATCAGGAAGCCGGCGCACGAGCTGTCGCTCGCCGAGTGGCGCGAGGTGATCGATACCAACCTCACCAGCGCCTTCCTCTGCTCTCATGCCGCCTATCCGCTGCTCAGGCAGGCCGGCGGCGGGAAGGTGATCAACATCGGCTCGATGCTGTCCATCTTCGGCACCGGCTTCGCGCCCGCCTACGCCGCGAGCAAGGGCGGCATCGTCCAGTTCACCAAGGCCTGCGCCTCGTCATGGGCGCGGGACAACATCCAGGTCAACGCGATCCTGCCCGGCTGGATCGACACCGAGTTGACAGTGAAGGCGCGCGCGCTGATACCAGGCCTGCACGACAGCGTGCTCAAGCGAACGCCCGCCGCCCGCTGGGGCGGGATCGACGATTTTCGCGGAATCGCGGTGTTTCTCGCCGCGCCGGCTTCCGACTTCGTCACCGGCACGGCGATCCCGGTCGACGGCGGCTACTCGATTCAGGGCTGAGCGCACGCTCACTGCACGACAATTCCGTCGTGCACCCCGCGCACGCCGTCCACGCTGGAAGCGATCTTGATCGCCCGAACGCGCTGCGCCGGGTTGTTGACGAAGCCCGAGAGCAATACCTCGCCGCGCTCGGTCTGTACGCTGATGTCGAAACCCTTGAGCTTCTCTTCCTTGATCAGCGCGGCCTTCACCTTAGCCGTGATCACGCTGTCGTCGACGTACTTGCCGAGGCGGATCCGGTCGTAGATCGCGCCCGCTTTGACGAACTCGTTGCGGTCGAGCCTGCCGTCGTGATTGGTGTCGGCTTCTGCGAACGCTTTGCCGAAGCCCTTGATGCCCGCCGTTTCAGATTTCGAGAGATAGCCGTCGTGGTTCGTGTCCAGGGCGCCGAAATTGCCCGCGCCGGAACCGCTCGCCGCGGCCGCGGGAAGCGCTGCCAGGACGAGGATCGCGAACAGTATGGTCTGATTGCGTAGTGTCCGATTCATAACGTCCTCCATTCGTATGCGGAGGCAAGATGCAACCACCGTGCCATCGGCCGGAATCTCCCTTCCGATCAGGGGCTTGACTCGAGTTCGGACAGCTTCCTGCAAGGCCATTGTGTCGCCGCGAAACGACGCGCCGCATCGCGCGCGCTGTAAACCAAGCGTTTTTCGCGTCGCCGGGCCGGGACAGTCGGACGGTGCTCAGCCGAGCGCCGCCAGATCGGCAGCGTCGAGCTCGAGCGCGGCGGCGCGCGAGTTTTCCTCCAGATGCGCGAGCGAAGCGGTGCCCGGTATGGGCAGCATGACGGGCGAGCGCGCGAGCAGCCAGGCGAGCAGCACCTGCGCCGGCGTCGCGCCATGGCGCGCGGCGACCTTCTTCACCCGCGCCGACTTGAGGGCGTGCCCTGCACCGAGCGGATACCAGGGCAAAAAGGCGATCCCGAGCCGCTCGCAGGCGGCGAGCACCCTGTCCGATCCGCGGTCTTCGATGTTGTAGCGGTTCTGCACCGATACGATCGGCGCGATCGCGCGCGCCTGCTCGAGCTGGGCGACCGAGACGTTCGACAGGCCGAGGTGACGGATCTTGCCCGCGCGCTGCAGCTCGGCGAGGCAGCCTACCGACTCGGCGAACGGGACCCTCGGATCGGGTGCGTGAAGCTGGTACAGGTCGATGCGCTCGAGCTTGAGCCGCGCGAGGCTGCCCTCGAGCGCGACGCGCAGGTGCTCCGGCCTGCCGTCCGGATCCCAGGCGTGGCGGGTCGGTCGCACGAGGCCGCCCTTGGTCGCGATCACCAGCCCCGCGGGATACGGATAGAGCGCCTCGGCGATCAGCGTTTCGCTGACGTGGGGGCCGTAGCTGTCGGCAGTGTCGAAGAAGTCGTGCCCGAGCTCGACTGCGCGCCGCAGCACCCGGTGCGCCGCAGAGCGGTCTTTCGGCGGCCCCCACACGTCAGGGCCGCACACGCGCATCGCGCCGAATCCCAGGCGGTGAACGCGTAGGTCGCCGAGCGCGAGCGTGTCCGGCACCGCCGGTGCGACTCCGGCAGCGATCAGGACTTTGCCGCCCCCGCGCCGGACGGGGGCGTTGCCGCGGGTTCGGAGCCGGACGATTTGACCTGCAGCGTCGAGACCACCTCGCGCACGCCGTCCGTTTCGAGCGCCAGCAGCATCGCTCTGCCCACCAGCGCGGCAGTCGCGACGCTGCCCGAGAGCGTCACGCGCCCGTCGGTGGTGTTGACCGAGATGCCGAGCGAGGACAGCTCGGGGTCGGCGAGCAGCTTGCGCTTGACGTCGGCGGTGATGCGCGTATCCGTTGCGGCGCTGGCCGCCGCCTCGCCGAAGTCGCGCGCCTTGCGCCGCACCACCTTGCCGGTCTCCTTCAGCTCCCGGCTGATGTCGGCTGCCTGCAGCTGAAGCGCTTCGAGCTTGGCGGCGAGGATCTGCTTCGCCTGCTCGGTAGCGCTGGCCGCCGCCTTGCCCGCCTCGGCGGCTTTCTGCCGCACGCGCGCCGCCGCCTGTTGCGCCTGCGACTGGATCGGTAGCTGCACGAAGTACCAGTAGCCCGCCGCGCCGAGGATGATCCCCAGCAGCAGGGCGATGATCAAGTTTTTCATGGGCGTCCTCCTAATGCCCGATCTTACCGAGCGCCGGCCGCGGGAGCCACCCGCGACGGCGCGGCGAATCGTGCGCCCTCAGCGGGACGGCGGCGGTGGAGGTGGCGGCGGCGGCGCGTAGGTTCTCGGCGCGGGAGCCTGCTGCATCTCGCCTGCGACCGGCACCCGGTTGCCCTTCGCGTACATGCACTGGACGTAGGCGGCGTCGTAGCGCCGCTGCAGGTCGTAGGCCGAGCCCTGCGCGGCCCCGGTGCCGGCCATCGTGCCGACCACGAGCCCGGCCCCGGCGCCGCTGCCGGCGCCTTCGTGCCCGCCGATCAGGGCGCCGGCCGCCGCGCCGACCGCCGCGCCGACCGCCGCGCTCTTGACGCCCGCGTCGGTCGCCGCCTGCTGCGCGTTGCGGCCGCCGATCGCCTGGCTCGCGTACTGGCGGCAGGTGTAGTCGTCGAGCTGGAACTGGTTGAAGTTCTTGCCGCTTCCCGGCAGGACCATCACGCTCGGGCCGTCGGGTACCGTCACGCACGCCGACAGCAGAAGCGCGGCGCCGAGCGCCGCGTAGCTTGGTTTGAGCATCATTGCTGGCTCCCTCTCACTGCGCCGGCGGCTGCGGGGCCACCTTTTCCCAGCCCCCCGGGCAATGCTTGACATATGGATAGTACGCGTTGGACTCCCGGCAGAAGTACCACCAGCCCTGACCCGCCGGCGCCTGCTCGGCCTGGCTGCCGCGCTCGATGTAGACCGGAGGCGACTGCGGCACCACCACGGTCGGCGGATAGTAGTACGGCGGCGGGTAGTAGTACGGCGCCCAGTACCCCGGCGCGCCGAAGTAAAGCCCGAAGTGAACCCGGCTGTGTTCATGCCACCGGTCGGCGAACGCCGGCGCGCTGGCCACCGCCGCGCCAAGGGCCAGCATCAACACCACGACCGCTTTTGCGCTACGCATTGCTGTCCTCCGTGATGCACGCTTCACGTAAATGATAGACCCCGCCGGAGCCAATAGTTCTGCCCGCGGGTAAAGAAATGTTGCTGGCCGGCCGCCGGCGTTACATCTGGTTGCACTTTGTCAATACGCCGCGCCGCGAGTCGAGGTCAGATATCGGCTGGACATAGGAGAACCGTCATGCGGGCACGTTTCGTTCGGTGGTTGTTACCCTTGCTGGCGCTCGTGATGGCGGCGCCGGTCGCGCTCGCCCAGACCGCGGCGCCGGGACGAGCCTATACCCAGGCGGAGCTGGACCAGATGCTGGCGCCGATCGCGCTCTATCCCGACCCGCTCCTGTCGCAGATCCTGATGGCCGCGACCTATCCGCTCGAGGTGGTCAAGGCGGCGCGCTGGTCGGAGCGGCACCCGGGGCTGCAGGGCGACGAAGCCGTGCGCGCGGTCGAGTACGAGAACTGGGACCCGAGCGTCAAGTCGCTCGTCGCCTTTCCGCGCGTGCTGCGGATGATGAGCGAGCGGCTGGACTGGACCCAGGATCTCGGCGAAGCCTTCCTCGAGCAGGAACCCTACGTGATGGACACGATCCAGCGGCTGCGCGAGCGCGCGCTGGCGGCAGGCAATCTCACCGGCAACGACGCGATGCTGGTCTCGCAGCGCGCCGGCACGATCTTCATCGAATATGCCGATCCGCTCGTGGTCTACGTTCCCTACTACGACCCGCTGGTGGTCTACGGCGGCTGGTGGTGGCCGTCGTATCCGCCGGTGCGCTGGGCGCCCTGGCCCGGCTACGCGGTCCGCCCGGGCGTCTCGGTCAGCATCTACCTCGGCAGCGGCATTCGCGTTTCGACGAACTTCTTCTTCGGCGCATTCGCCTGGCATGAGCACCGCGTCAACATCGTGCGCAAGACCTACTACTACCGGCCGGTCACCGCGATCGAGCGGCGACACGTCGAGACGCTGCGCCGCGGCGCGCCGGTAAGATGGCAGCACGAGCCTGCTCACCGCAGCGGAATCGAGTATCGCAGGCCCGCATTGCGCGAGCGCTACGAGCAGCGCGACCGGCAGCCCGCGCGGCCGGCGCCCGTGCAGCGCCAAAGCCGGGAGCGCGTTCAGCCGAGTCCGGCACCCGTGCAGCGCAGTACGCGCGAGCGCAGCCAGCCGGCGCCGGTTCAGCGCGAGACCCGCGAGCGGACACGGCTGGCGCCCCTGCCGCGCGAGACTCGCGAGCAAACGCAGCGCGAAAATCGTGACCGCGTGAAAGAGATGAACACGGAGCAGCGCCGCGACGACGCGCGGGACGACCAGCCGCGCGACGACGACCGGCGCTCGCAAGGCCGCGGACAGCGCGACCGCTAGGAGCCGGCCAGCCTGAGGGGCAGCGAACGCAGCCGGCGCCCGGTGAGCCGGAACAGCGCGTTCGCCACCGCCGGCGCGATCGGCGGCGTGCCCGCCTCCCCCACGCCGCCCGGCGCCGCCTGGCTGGGCACGATGTAGGTTTCGATGCTCGGCGTTTCGGCCAGCGTCAGCATGCGGTAGTCGGGAAAGCTTCGCTGCTGGACACGCCCGCCGCTGATCGTGATTTCGCCATAGAGCGCGGCGGTGAGCCCGAACACGACGCCGCTCTCCATCTGCTGGGCGACGATCTGCGGGTTCACGGTGACGCCGCAGTCGATCGCGCACACCACGCGGTGCACCCGTATCGCGCCATTCTCGAGCGACACTTCCGCGATCTGCGCCACGATCGATCCGAAGGCCTCGTGCAGCGCGACCCCGAGCGCGCGCCCCGGTCCGAGCCGCCGCAGCCGCGTCCGCGCGGCGGCAAGCTCCAGCACCGCGCGGTGACGCGGCCGATTCGCAAGCAGCAGGCGGCGGAAGTCCAGCGGCTCGCGCTTGGCCGCGTAGGCCATTTCGTCGATGAAGGACTCCATGAAGAAGGCGTTGTACGAATGCCCGACGCTGCGCCAGAAACCGATCGGCACCGGTGAATGGCGCTCGACGTGGGCGCAACGACTGTGCTCGAACTCGTAGGGCTGGTCGAACAGCCCCTCGACCGTGGTCTTGTCCGTCGCCCCGAGCACCGGCCCGCCCGCGGCGGCGAGCGAGGGATAGGTGCGCTTGAGGTACTGCGGCACGATCGCATCGCTCGCGATCTTGGCGACCAGGGCGAACGGCATTCCGCTCGCGTCCAGCCCGCCCTTCATCTTCGCAACCGCGGCCGGACGGTAGAAATCGTGAGTGGTGTCCTCCTCGCGCGACCAGATCAGCTGCACCGGCGCCGGGGCGACGTCCCTCGCAAGCCACACTGCCTGCGGCACGAAATCGACCTCGAGCCGCCTGCCGAAACCTCCGCCGAGCAGCGTGACGTTCACCTTCACCCTGTCCTCGCCGATCCCGGCGGCGCGCGCCGCGACATGGCGCAACACGCTCGGCACCTGGGTCGGCGCCCAGATCTCGAGCCGGCCGTTCGAGAAGCGGGCGGTGCAGTTCATCGGTTCGAGCGCCGCGTGGGCGAGATACGGCGCCCGGTAGTCGGCCTCGATCAGCTGCACCGCGCGCCCGAGCGCAGCCTCGCCGTCGCCGCGCTCGAGAAAGACAAACCCCTCCTCGGCGCCAAGCGCCCCGCGCAGGCGCGCGAACAGCCAGTCGGTCGACATGTCGCCGTTCGGCCCTTCGTCCCAGTCGATCCGCAGCTTCGCCAGCGCCTGCTGCGCGAGCCACCAGCTTTTCGCCACCACGGCGACCGCCGGCGCGCTGCCCGCCGCGGCGGGCAGGGTGGAGACCCGCACCACCCCGGCCTGCGCGAGGGCGGGCCCCGGATCGACATGGCGCAGCGTGCCGCCGATCGTCGGGCTGGCGCGCAACGCGGCGAAGAGCATGCCCGGCAGCCTCAGGTCGATGCCGAAGCGGGCCTTGCCCGTCACCTTGTCCGGCACGTCGAGGCGCGGCACCGGCCTGCCGAGCAGCTTGAAGTACCTCATTTGCTTGAGGCGCACGTCGGAAGGAAGCGGCACCTCGCGCAACGCGCCGATCAGATCCTGCAGCGGGACGCTGCGCCCGTCGAGATGCCTGACGACGCCGTCCGCAACGCGGCACTGCGACGGCGCGGTGTTCCAGCGCTTTGCCGCCGCGGCGAGCAGCATCTCCCGCGCCGCGGCGCCGGCGGTCCGCATCGGTTGCCAGGCATCGCGCACGCTGGTGCTGCCGCCTGTGATCTGCAGGTCGAGCTCGCGCGCGAGCTTGGCGACGATCCATTCGCTTGCGCGCACCATGACGGTTTGCGCCTCGTCGGGGGGAAATGGCAGGTTGGCCGTCAGCACCGCGACATTGCCGAAAATGGCGTCGAGCGGGGCCTGCTCGACCCGCACCCGCTCTAGGCCGACCCCGAGCTCCTCGGCCGCGAGCATCGGCAGCGCAGTGTAGACCCCCTGCCCCATCTCGGAACGCGGCACCGCGATCGCGATCGTCCCGTCGGCGTCGACGCGGATCCAGCCGTTGAGCGCGACCGAGCCCGCGACGGGCGGCAGCGTCTCGCGCGTGCCCAGGCGGCTGCGCGGCGGCAGCAGGCCCCAGCCCACGATCAGCGCACCGCCGAGGCCGATGCCGCCGAGGATGAAGCTGCGCCGCCTCACTTCGATTTTCCGTCCGTCTGCGCCGCGGCGCGAATCGCGGCGCGGACCCGCGGATAGGTGCCGCAGCGGCAGAGGTTGCTTATCGCCGCGTCGATCTGGGCATCGGTCGGATCCGGATGGCGCGCGAGCAGCGCGGCGGCGGCCATCAGCATGCCCGACTGGCAGTAGCCGCATTGCGGCACCTGGTGCCCGATCCAGGCGCGCTGCAGCACGTGCAGCGTCTCGCCGGACGCGAGACCCTCGATGGTCAGTATCTTCCTGCCCTTCGCATCGGCCGCCCTCACCACGCAGCTGGGCACGGCGCGCCCGTCGATGAGCACGGTGCAGGCGCCGCAGGCGCCGATGCCGCAGCCGAACTTGGTGCCGGTCAGCCCCAGCAGGTCGCGCAGCACCCAAAGCAGCGGCATTCCCGGCGGCGGATCGACGCTGACGCGCTGCCCGTTCAGTTCGAGTTCCATGGCGCTAGCTTACCGCAGCAGCGCCTCCGGTCCCTGCGGTACCATCGCTGTTCCGAATGAACGGCAAGAGAGGGGCCTCATGGCTGCATCGGGCAAGATCGCGCTGGTGACCGGCGCCGGAACCGGGGTCGGCAAGGCGGCGGCGCTCGCGCTGCTCGGCGACGGCTGGAGCGTGGCACTGGTCGGACGGCGCAAGGAGCTGCTGGACAAGACGGCTGCGGACTCGGGCGCCGGCGCCCGCGCGCTCGCGCTGGCGGGCGACGTCGGCAAACCCGACGCGGTGAAAGCGCTGTTCGCCAGGGTGAAGGAGACCTGGGGTCGGCTCGACCTGCTGTTCAACAACGCCGGCAAGGGCGCGCCGGCGATCCCGATGGAGGACCTGAGCTTCGAGCAGTGGCAGTCGGTGGTCGACGTCAATCTCACCGGCATGTTCCTCTGCTCGCAGGAGGCGATCCGGATCATGAAGTCGCAGTCGCCGCGTGGCGGGCGCATCATCAACAATGGCTCGATCTCGGCCCACGCCCCGCGCCCGTTCTCGGCGCCCTACACCGCGACCAAGCACGCGGTGACGGGGCTGACCAAGTGCATCTCGCTCGATGGCCGCGCACATGACATCGCCTGCGGCCAGATCGATATCGGCAATGCGGCGACCGAGATGACCGAGCGCATGACCAAGGGCGTGCTGCAGCCCAACGGCAGCACGATGGTCGAGCCGCGCATGGACGTGGCGCACGTCGGCGACGCGGTCCTGCAAATGGCCAGCCTCCCGCTCGAGTCCAATGTCCAGTTCATGACGATCATGGCGACCAAGATGCCCTTCGTCGGCCGCGGCTAGCGCATGCGGGTGCTCGGCATCGACGTAGGCGGCACCGGCATCAAGGGCGCGCCGGTCGAGACTGCAAGCGGCAAGCTGCTTGCCCCCCGCAAGCGCATCAAGACCCCGCAGCCCGCGACGCCGC
>Ga0210077_1000075_pt1 | contig 57531 bp, 51 predicted proteins | sample RushMan_CattailN_5_FD_185556 | JGI IMG/M metagenome (GOLD analysis project Ga0210077, IMG submission 185556) | Wetland microbial communities from San Francisco Bay, California, USA, that impact long-term carbon sequestration -... | ecosystem: Environmental > Aquatic > Marine > Wetlands ...
ACACCGATTCTGGCTTTGATATTTCGATAGTCGGTGTTGATGTCCATGCCGAAGATGCGCAGAATGCCGGTGGTCGGGGGTAAATATCCGTAGAGCATGCGAATCGTGGTTGTTTTGCCGGCGCCGTTGGGACCCAGCAGACCAAAAAATTCGCCTTTTTCCACAGAAAAAGAGAGCCCGTTAACCGCCGAAAATCCATTGAATTGCTTGATCAGATTTTGAATTTCTATAATTTTATCCATTGGTTGTATCACCCATCTGGCGCTGTAAAAGCAGTGTTTGTGTTGGATAGGCAAATTCGATCCCCGCGTCCTGAAACTTTTTGTAGATATCGAGGTTGATTGCCTGCTGGATATCCATATAGATATTGTAATCCGGGTCTTGAACCCAGTACACTACTTCAAATTTTAAAGAATAGTCTCCATATTCTTTGAAGTGAGCGCGATCAAAGCGCACCTGACCTTTATTTTCAATGATGCTGCGAATCATTTTGGGAATTTCGGAAAGCTTCTCGTACGGGGTCTCGTAAAGCACACCGATGGAAAAAACGACACGCCGCTCATACATGCGCTTATAATTGCGAATGCGGCTTTTTAACAAATCGGTGTTTGAAAATACGAGCTGTTCCCCGGAAAGGCTCCGAATTTTAGTGGTTTTAAGACCAATACGCTCGACAGCTCCCAAATATTCATTCACAATGATAAAATCTCCGATGACAAACGGCTTGTCCAGAACGATCACAAAAGAAGCAAAAAGATCCCCAAGTATATTTTGTGCCGCCAATGCCACAGCAATGCCGCCGATACCTAATCCGGCGACGAATGTGCTGATATTTACGCCGATATTTTGGAGTGCAATCAAAATGAATATAACCCAAATCATCAGCCTGAGAAAAAATCCTACGGAGGTCAATGTTGTCACTGCCTCTGCATTGGTGTCGATCTTTTGCTTCCGATAATGCTCAATCCAAAATTCAATCGTGTAAGAGGCTAAAATGGCCACTTGAACAAGGGATATGATGACGAATGCAATTTTTAGAATGTTATCTGCTGTTTCAGGAAGCGTTATTTTCAAAGAGCCGAGGTAAATCGAAAGTATCAAAAAAAAGATGACATGAAATCGGCCGGCCAACTCGGCTATCAAATCATCCCATAATGAAATGGTCCCGGCGGCAAAAGAATTCAACTTTTTATGAAGGATATGTTTGACTATGCTTGTCAAAAAATATACGACAACGGTAATAGCGACGGCTAAGAGCCATTCTTTCACTGTATTGTGATATATTTCTTTTTCCAGAAACATCAACACCTCCGATCTATCGATGTACGATAGGATGCTAATCCGTATCCGAGTGATATTTTAATATAGGAGTGACGTTGTATTTTGGCACTGCATAATAACGCGCCAGAGAGATATTTTAGGATGCGAAACTTGATTCAGATTATTGAATCTTTCTTTTTAAATTTTCGATAATATTTTCATAAGCGCTAATCTGCCTTGAATAGCGTCTACCTATCCTACTATTTTTATCGAGCTGTGACAATTTTTTATTCATCAACCGAACCCGTTTTTCATAAGCTCTAATTCTTGATGCGATTATATTCTCTTGCTGTATTGATCGGCCTGATATCATAGGTCTTTTAGCCTTCGTGTATACGAAAACTTTAGAAACAACCGCCTGATTTTTTCCTGAACCGGAATAGATTATGGCATAATTGGTTCCTTTTAGAATTTTAGACAATGCTTTGTTAAGAGGAACATGAAACATTTTGGTTGTTATTTGTTTTTTTAAAGTGCTTGGGAATTTAACATAAATACCCGTTTTGGCTGAAAGTTTCAAAAGAACATCTTTCAGATCAGCCTTTTGTGCCGATAAAGACAATAAATTATTTTGATAATCTATTTGAGGATTCGGGTTAACCATCTGTGCAAAGGACAGGGACGTCACACATATAAGATACATAACCGATATAAATATACGTTTCAAAATATCTAAAGTATTCCCTTTGCTTTTAAAAATTCTTTTGCCACCTCAGCGATTCTTCTTTTGTTCCCGTCTACCTCAAAATTCAAACGCTGCATTTCGATATCATCGATGAGTCCGCCCAAAAGCGATAGGACATCGCCAAGTTTCGGCAATGCCTTCAATATCTTTTCTCTGATCATGCGATCTCGTCTTGAGCGAATGGGTCATCCGAGGAGCCCGGATACGAATATTCAATAATCGTTTAGTGAATAAAAATTATATTGATTTATTAATTTATCTGCAGTAATAAATATTTGAGGTATAAATTTTTTAACAGGAACAAAACAAAATGTCAACCGATGCCGGTGACAATCCGAATACTAAAGACAAAATAGCGCCGTCCGACCAGACCAGGCAAATCATCTTTTCGATCCGCAGGCTAATCCAAGCGAGCGAGCTCTATAGCAAAGAATTAAACAAAAAATATCGGATCAGCGCAGCACAACTTAACTGCATCTTGACACTCTGTGAATATGGCCCGTTGCCGCCATCCAAAATCGCCCAACATATGATGGTCAAATCCAGCACCGTCACCGGTGTTGTCGACCGTTTGGAAGAAAAAGGTCTTGCGGAACGGATGCGAAACTCTCCGGATCGCCGCATGATTATTATACAACTCACCGAAGCCGGGAAGAAATTGGCCGAAAATGCCCCTCCCCCCATCCAGCAAAAGATCATCGACGGTCTGAAACAAACTGAAAACGCCAAAAAAGAGCGGATCGTGAGCTCTCTGAACATGCTGACCGACATGTTGGATGTCCAGGACCTGGAAGTCAAATAGTACTTCAGATTCTTCTTTTTTGAGTCACTGTCCCTTTCTTCAAACCGCCCTGTTCGGAAATTGATAAAAAAAAGACTTTACAAAAGATTTTCATTAATGTAATTGTTTCAATTAAAATTATCTAAACTAAAGCTATTACAGGTGAGATATTGATACCTATAAAATCAGAAATCGAACCGATAATTAAAAAAGATGCCTTGGCCAGACTTTTGGGTGGCGACAAATTCGGCAGTATTCCCCGATCAACCCGCTTGAAAATAAAAAAAATGGAACCCGTGTTTGAAAAACTCATCGAACCTAATTTATGCCACCGGAACATGGGGATCGATTCAGTGAAGAAAGGAGCGGTTATCCTTGAAAAAGGACAGGAATTTAAAAGTACGAAGCTTTCAAAAACGTTAAAGAATTGCGATAAAATCATGTGTTACATCGGAACGCTGGGAGATAGCATTGAAGACGAGATCAACCGGCTTATGAAAGAAAAACGCTTGTCACAAGCCTATATCCTGGATGCCATGGCATCTGTGGCGGCAGACAAGATGGTGGGGATGTTTCATCAGCAAATGAAAGGGGTATATCAAAACCAGAGTAAACAGGTCACCCTGTGTTTTAGCCCCGGGTATTGTGATTGGCCTATCACCGACCAGAAAAAACTCTTCGGCATATTCGATTCGAGCGAGTTGGAAGTCGAACTCACAGATTCGTGCTTTATGAAACCCCGAAAATCCATCTCCGGTGTTTTCGGCATAACACCGCCTGATTCTAACCCGAGGGAACAATCTTATAATCCATGTTCAGAATGCCACCGGCGGAATTGTTCTGCACGAAGGGCATAGGCTTATAAAATTCGTTCCCAACATTTCTTATAATAAAAAGTGAGCAAAAAATGAAAACAAGAAAAGGTTTACCTGGAGGACAATATAAAGTCATCTCCGAAAAAGACACGATTAAAATTCATGAAACCAGTCTCAAGGTATTTGCGGAAGTGGGCGTGAAAGTAAAATATCCGGAAGCACTGGCGCTTTTTGAAAAAAACGGTGCAAGCATTGATCAATCCAATAGGGTGGTCAAGATCTCTCCGGAAATGGTGACAAAATGGATACAGAAAGCACCTTCTATTGTTTTTCTTTGCGGTCGTGAAGAAAACGGGAGTCTGGACTGTGAAATCGGCGGGAATAACGTATATTTCGGCACCGGCGGTACAGCCCTGAATGTACAGGAGTCCGGAAGCAAAGATGCCCGAAGATCAAAACTCGAAGATATCGTGAATATGGCCCGCCTGGTGGATGTGCTGGATAACATACACTTTTACATGCTCAACGTTTATCCCAACGATCTCTCCAAGAAAGATGTGGATGTGAATCGCTTTGGTGCGGCTTTGAATCACACCCGCAAACACGTGATGGGTGGCGTTTATACCCCTGAAGGGGTGCGAAACGTTATCAAAATGGCGGAATTCATTGCAGGATCTCCTGCTAAACTCAGGGACCGGCCGTTTGTTTCCATGGTGACATGCGTTATCAGCCCACTGACGCTGGATGAAACCTATGCCCACCTCACCATGGAAGCGGCTCGCAACCGCATTCCGGTAGTGGTCCCTTCCGAACCGCTGTGCGGAGCCACGGCTCCCATGACGCTGGCAGGGAATCTGGTGATCCAAAATGTGGACTCCCTGGCCGGCGTCATGCTGGCTCAAATGACCAGCCCCGGAACCCCGACCCTTTACGGATGTATCTCTTCCATCACCGATTTGAGAAATATGAAGTATCTTTCGGGTGCGGTTGAAATGGGATTGATGAATGCCGCCGCAGCCCAAATGGCCCGGTTTTATAATCTGCCGATCTATGTTACCGCCGGCATGTCCGACGCCAAGGTCAACGACGCCCAGGCAGGTTATGAATCAGCGATTACCAATCTCATGGTTGCCCTGGCAGGCGGCAACTTCATCCATGACGCTGCAGGATTTTTAGAATTCTGTATGACGGCATCCTATGACAAACTGGTCATAGACAATGAAATTATAGGGATGGTCATGCGGGCGGTAGACGGCATCCAGGTAAACGATGAGACGCTGGCGTTTGATCTTATAAAAAAAGCAGGTCCCGGCGGACATTTTATCTCCACCCGCCATACGCGTCGTCATATGCGGTCGGAACTTTATAAACCACTGCTCAGCGACAGGGAAAACCGTGATCGATGGCAAGATGAAGGCGCAAAAGACATTCGACAGCGAGCCGCTGAAAAAGCGCAGGAAATTCTGACAAGACCACCCAAATCGATTGTCCCTGAAGATATCAGGGCGCGCATTAGACAAGAGATTCCGGGGGTTCAACCCTTTATTTTGGAATAACCGGAATATTGAAAGGAAATTCATGATTATCGTCGGCGAAAAAATCAATGCCACTATCCCTGTGGTCAACAGGATGATTCAAAATAGAGATGATCAAAACCTGACGGCACTGGCCCAAAAACAAGCTGATGCCGGGGCTGACTATATCGATGTCAATGTTGCGATCGGCGTGGGATCCAGGGATGATGAAATTTCAGCCATGAAATGGGCTGTGGAAAACATCCAAAGATCTGTGAGGGCGCCTCTTTGTTTTGACAGCGCCGACCGGGCCGTACTGGAAACGGCGCTGGATATGAACGGAGACAAACCCGCCATGATCAACTCCGTCAAAGCAGAAGATGACAATCTAAAAAAGATTATGCCGCTGGCCGTTCACCATAACACCGCGTTAATTGCACTGGCCATGGATGAGCACGGAATACCCAAAACCGTCAAAGACCGTTTGTCAGCTTGTGAAAAAATTGCAACAGCCTGTCAAAAACATGGATTTCCCCTGGATAACCTTTTTTTAGATCCTTTGGTGTTGCCGGTCAGTACGGACATACGACAAGGGCGGGTCACCCTGGACACCCTTACACACATCAAGGAAACGTTTCCCGGTGCACGGACGGTCATGGGGCTTTCCAACGTCTCGTACGGACTCCCGAACAGAGCAGGGCTCAATTCGGCATTTTTGCACATGGCAATTTTTGCAGGTTTGGATGCAGCCATCATGGATCCGTTGGATCAACAGATGATTGGAGCTGTGAGAATCGCCGAAGTCCTGGCAGGGAAAGATCGTCACTGCCGGCGCTACACCCGGACATTTCGAAAAAAATAAAATAACAGCAACAGACCTTTGAAAGGAGAAAAACGTGATAGACAGTTTTAGAGAAGGCGTTCTGGTCAAACCTTACACGCGGCTCGACACCGAACAGGTAAAATGGCTGGATCAGGCTTCCCTCAACATTTTAAAAGATCCCGGCATCTGGTGTTATAACGAAAGAGCTGCCGGGCTTTTTAAAACTCATGGGGCCAAGGTTTGGGAAGAAAAAGACAAACATAGTGTGTGTTGGCGGGTAAGTTTCCCTTCAGGACTCATTAAAGAAGCAGTGTCTCACGCCCCTTCACGCTTTGTTCTGGGTGCCAGGACTCCGGAAAACCGGCTGCTTCTCGACGCCGAAGTGCCGCGGGTTTATTTTGGTTCCGGTGCCGAGGCCAATATCTGGATAGAAATGCATATGCAGGAATTTGTGAGCGCTGACGACAACGGCATCAAATGCAAGGTTCCCCGGTTTGAAGAGCTGCGGGGGAATACAACATTGCTCGGCCGGGCCGCCAGGTTGTGTGAAAGATTAGAACACCTGGACTTTTTCATCCGTCCGCTGAACATACAGGATCCTGACATCACCCCTTCCAATCATGACGTGAACAAGTTTTTCGCCAGCCTGAACAACATGACCAAACACGTGCAAGCGGGATTAACCACGATAGATGCTTTGAAAGATGTCGTGCGGATGGGTGAAATCATTACCGGCAGCCCGGAGGCACTCCGGGAAAATCCGCTGTTTTCGTTCATCGCCTGTGTATTCAAAAGTCCTTTACAAATTGTGGATGATACGGCCGAGAAGGTATTTCGCATCGTCGAAACCGGACTTCCGCTGGTGATTTCCTCATCTCCCCAGGGGGGGTCGTCGGCCCCCATACAAGAACCCGGAATGGTGGCGCAGATCAATGCTGAAATTTTAGCCGGCATCACCCTCACACAGCTCATCAGACCGGGCTTCCCGGTACTTTATGGGAGCGTACCTGTGCGGGCGCGTATGGATGATCTGCATGATCTTTACGGATGCCCGGAGTTCAACCAGTATAATATCGATTGTGTGCAATTGGCCCGTTTTTACAATATCCCGAGTTATTCCACCGCCGGTGTGGGGGATGCCAAAACCCCCGGGATGCAGGCCACATTCGAAAAGCTGTTTACCCATTTTTACATGGCCATGAGCGGCGCGCAGTATATCCACTATGCCTTTGGCCTTTTGGATCGAACCAACAGCTTCTGCCCGGTCCAAGCGGTTCTGGACAACGAACAAATCGGCAAAATCAAACACTGCCTGCGTCAGCCTAAAATCGATCCCGACACAATAGAAGATACACTTAAGACGGTGAAAAAAGTCATGGCGTCGCCCTATCGGCTATATGCGAGACATGTGCGAAAAGCCATGCACGCCGGAGATGTTTCCGATCCTTATCGTTTTGAGGCCAAGGGGCTGGAAGACAAAGTTTTGGAAAACGCTCTCAATTATATGGATCGACTCGAACAGGAGCCGGCCTTGCACCTGGGACCCGAAATAGTGGATAAAATTTTCAAAGAGGTCCCGGGAATTTTACCGGGCCTGAAACAGGCCGGATGAAAAGCATTATTTTGCAACTATGCTAAAGAGGAGAACATACACCATGGACAACAAAACTCTCATTGAAAAAATTGCGTTTAACATTATACAGGGCCGTGTCGAGGCTGAAGATGAAGGCTTTGACGAAGGTTACGAAGGACAGCCTGCGGTCACTGAACTGGTCAAAAAAGCCATTGATACCGGCATAGATCCCAAAAATATCGTGATTGACGGGTTAACCCATGCAATGGAGATTGTGGGTGATAAATTTGAACGTGAAGAATACCTCATCCCGGACATGCTGGCTTCAGCCGAATGTGTTGGGATCGCCATGGACATCATGAGCCCTCACCTTTTAAAAGCCGGCGTTAAAAGTAAAGGAAAATTTATTATCGCAACGGTGGCCGGAGACCTTCACGATATCGGCAAGAACATCGTATCGATCATGATCAAAGGTGCAGGCTACGAGGTCATCGACCTGGGAGCGGATGTGCCGACCAGCGCAATTGTACAGGCCGTTAAAGAAAATCAGGCATCTTACCTGGGGCTTTCGGCACTGTTGACCACCACCATGTGGGAAATGAAAGAGGTGATCAACACCCTTAAAACAGAAGGACTCGATCATCAAGTAAAAGTTTTCATCGGCGGCGCTCCCACTTCCAAATCTTTTGCCGAACAGATCGGTGCCGATGCCCATTGTAAAGATGCCTTCGAGGCCATCGATGCATTAAAAAGAAAAAGGATAAACTCATGGCGGAAATAAAAGCATACTCCCAGGCCGCTCATACCGGAAAATACGACAGAGCATCCGGTCTGATCGGAAAATACGACAATGTCAGACGGTTTTGGGAAGATCAGACTACCAGTATATTCATGCGTCCTGCGTTAAATGAACTGGTTGAACGAAAAAAAAGGAATCTGGAGCGAATCCGCATTCTGGACTTGGGATGCGGCAGCGGAGACGGTTTTGATCTTATTATGGGTGTTACCACAAAAGATCCCGGAATTTATGAGTATATCACTGTTGCGCTCACTGACGATATGCTGAAGGAATATGTTGGACTGGACATCAACGAAGATCTTCTTCGCCAGGCCGAAACCGACCATGGCGCCAATCCAAAGTTGCGTTTTATTCAGGGAGACATGTCCGATGGGCTTCCTGCTGAAATCATGAAGGATGAGGCCCCGTTTGATTTTTATTTTACCTCATTTGGGACGCTTTCCCACTTTACCGATGAACAGTGCATCAAGATTATTGCGGATATCTGCCGGCATGCTCCTGATCACTCCCTTTTTATGGGGGACTGGCTGGGTCGTTACTCGGTTGAATGGCAAAATTTGTGGCATCATCCGGCAAATCAGGAATACTTCATGGACTATCGAATCTCTTACATTTACCCGGAAGAGGAAAGGGCCACGGCTGACATCACTTCTTTTGCGCTGAAACTGGTATGCCGGGACGAAGTGATGAACATCATCGAACAGGCCGCCAAAGAAGCCGGCGTTGAAATTAATCCTCTAACGTTTTTCGATCGCTCGATTTTCATCGGGCGCCACCTGGATACGGGCGACTACAACAAATATGCTCCCAAATTACGCGGTCCCGTAAATGCACTTTTCGAAAACTACCTCCGTACAGATATGGAAAGTCTCTTGGTTAACTATGTACCCCGCTCTGGTTTTGATCACCTCAACAACTTCTATGAAATGTTTTTCATGTCGTGCAATACCCTCATAGAATATACCATGCGTCTGCTCGGAAACTACGATTGTGAAACAGGCAGGTTTTCAAACGTTCCCGAGATTCTCCCCATCTATCCGAAACCATTGAAAGAGGCCATGGAAACCATGCACAAGGTCATAGAAGGTGTCGGCTGGTTGAGCTGGGGGGATGTTCGGGCCAACGTCATCGAATCGGTGCTTGGTTTTTCTTTGAGAAAACTGGAAATGGAACTCCAGCGCGGCAATGGCATGGGACACGGTTTTGTCGGAATATTCGAAATACGAAAATAAAACGGCAACAGGACTATACGCATGTGCGGAATTACAGGAATATGGGGTGACGCCGATACGCCGCTCGTAAAACAAATGATGCTGATGTTGCGTCACAGGGGACCGGATGCAGAAGGCATGTTTGTTTCCTCAAAAGGTCCCGGGGTTTTGGGACATCGACGGTTGAGCATCATGGATCCCGAGGGCGGCAACCAGCCCATTTACAATGAAGCAAAAAATATAGCCGTCATCGCTAATGGCGAAATCTATAACTTTCCGCATTTACATTCCGAGCTTGCCAAGCAGCACCATTTTTATACCACCAGCGACACCGAGGCCATCGTTCACCTTTACGAAGAACATGGTGTATCCATGGTCGAACATTTGGACGGCATGTACGCCTTTGTTGTCGCTGATGGAGGAGAATTTTACGCAGCTCGCGATCCCATCGGCATCAAACCGCTTTATCTCGGTGAGATAAACGGCGCATTGATTTTCGCTTCGGAACTCAAAGCCTTTCCAGTCACCTGTGGCACTGTTCGGGAATTTCCCCCCGGAACCTTTTTCAATTCTACCCGGGGATTTTCGACTTTTTATACGGTTCCGGAGATTTTGAGCCGACAGGCTCCGGTAGAAGATTACATTGAAAAAATCAGAGAAACCCTTGAAACAGCCGTTGTCAAACGCCTGATGAGCGATGTTCCATTGGGTGCGTTTCTGTCAGGCGGTCTGGACAGCAGTATCATCGCCGCATTGGCCAGAAAACATATGGACCGGCTTCACACATTTTCGGTCGGTGTAGAAGGCAGCAGAGACATCGAGGCCGCACGCTTGGTCTCCAACCATCTTGACACGATTCATCATGAATATATTCTCACCGAACAGGAGGTCAGTAAAAAGCTGCCGGAGATCATTTATTATCTCGAATCTTTTGATCAGGATTTGGTGCGAAGCGCCATTCCCTGCTATTTTACTTCCCGTCTGGCTGCCGATTATGTCAAAGTGATACTGACGGGGGAAGGCGCCGATGAGCTTTTCGGCGGATACGGTTACTATAAAACCATAAAAGATCAGGATTTTTTGCACCGGGAATTGCGCCGGTCGGTAGCATCATTGCATAATATCAATCTTCAGCGGGTTGATCGAATGACCATGGCCCATGCCATCGAAGGACGGGTACCGTTTCTGGATCTTGCGATGATCCGCTTGGGTCAGATGATTCCGCCCGAAATGAAGATCATGGGTTCACCTCCCATAGAAAAATGGATCTTAAGAAAAGCTTTTGAAGATCTTTTGCCCGCAGAAATCACCTGGCGGATAAAAGAGCAGTTCGATGAAGGCAGTGGTACGGTAGACATGCTTGAAGGCGTTCTGAATGGTGTCATGGGAAAAACGGAAATGCAAAACTATTGCGCGATGTTTCCCAAAAATCAACTCAGATCGGTCGAAGAATGTCACTATCACCGTCTTCTGATGGAAGTATTTAAAAATCCGGATATTATATTTTCAAATACCGGCCGCTGGTCGCAGCGACCTTGTTAGAAGTAAAAAGCCTGGGAGAAAGGACCGGGCCTTTCAGGGAAAAAATCAATTTCAGGAGAATTCAATGGGAAAAGAACAATACTTTTTTACATCCGAGTCCGTTACGGAAGGACATCCCGACAAGGTCGCCGACGCCATCTCGGATTCAATTTTAGATGCCATGATTGCAAAAGACAAAAACAGCAGGGTTGCCTGTGAAACCTTGGTAACAACGGGTTTGGCCATGGTCGCCGGCGAAATTTCTACCGACTGTTATGTCGATATCCCCGAAAAGGTTCGTGAAACCATACGAGATATCGGTTACAATTCATCCCGGATGGGCTTTGACTGGCAAACCTGTTCGGTCATTACAAGCATCGACCAGCAATCCGCCGATATTGCTCAGGGAGTCAATATCGGACAAGGCCTTTTCAAGGAACAGGGAGCAGGCGATCAGGGCTTGATGTTTGGTTTTGCCTGCGATGAAACCCCGGAACTTATGCCGATGTCTATTACATTCGCCCACAAATTGACCCGCCGGCTGGCAAGGGTTCGCAAGAACGGAACACTCGATTTTTTGAGGCCCGATGGTAAATCTCAAGTCACCATCGAATACGAAAACGGAACGCCGAAACGGGTGGATACCATCGTCATCTCCGCGCAGCATAAACCGGATGTCTCGTATGAGGAATTGCAGGAAACGATCATTGAAGAAGTGATTAAAAAGGTGATCCCTCAGGATATGGTGGATAGAGATACCCGCTATTTGATCAATCCCACGGGCCGGTTTGTCATCGGAGGCCCTATGGGTGATTGCGGTGTTACCGGACGGAAAATTATTGTCGACACCTACGGCGGGCAGGGCAGTCACGGCGGCGGGTGTTTTTCCGGAAAAGATCCTTCAAAGGTTGATCGCAGCGCTTCGTACATGGCAAGACATGTGGCCAAAAATGTCGTGGCTGCGGGCTTTGCCAAAAAATGCGAGGTTCAGATCGCCTATGCCATTGGTGTTGCCGAACCTGTATCCGTCATGGTCGATCTTATGGGCACGGGCGTAGTTCCTGAACACAAGGTGAGAAAAGGCGTCCTGGAAACCTTTGATTTACGGCCGGCCGCCATCATCGAGTACCTGGACCTGTTGCGGCCGATATATCGCAAAACTTCAGCCTACGGGCATTTCGGACGCAATGAGCCGGAGTTTACCTGGGAAAAAACCGATATGGCATCATCACTGAGAAAAAAGACCGGATGAGGATCAAATGAAATTGGATAGAAAATACAGAATCTATACAATTAGCCAAAACACAACCCTTCACGTTGACGACCTGATTGATGACTGCCTGGGTTTTTTGCATTCTGTCGTCCTCGATCAAAAGACTTCAGAGAAGCTATTTGAGGTGGAACAAAAAATGCGTCAAACTGAAAATCTTGAAAATATCGACAAAACTTACAAACGTAAAAAAGAAATCCTCTTTCAAGAGATTTTTGATATTCTCGAAGATATTTCTCCTGAAGGTTCTTATTTCGGAACGCATCCCACCGACTTGGCGCTCATAGGTTTTTGGGACAGAAATTTATTTTCTGTGACACGTTAAATAAAGACAGTTATCGGAGAAATGATTATGAACACTCAGGGCAAGCGGTATCTTTTGCGAAAATTTTGCTTTTTTTTCTGTGTATCGCTCATCGCATTATTTCTTTTCATCAACCTATCAAATGCGGCTTATGCATTGGAACGCCTGACCGTTTCAATCTCCGATGCAAATATCCGCTCCGGGCCCGGAACGAAGTATGATATCATTTGGAAAGTCAATAAATATTATCCCATAAAAGTGATCAAAAAAGTTGGGACATGGTATCGATTTATCGATTTCGAAGGAGATGAAGGATGGATATACAGTTCTCTGGTTCGTAAGATACCATCTGTGATTACCATCAAAGAAAACTGTAATATTCGCTCAGGTCCCGGCACCCAATACAGCGTCGCATTTCAGGCTGAAAAAGGTGTTGCGTTTAAAATCCTCAAACGAAAAGGCAACTGGATACATGTGCAGCATGCAGATGGAGACAGCGGATGGATTTTAAAGACGCTCGTGTGGTAATTCGGGGTTATATCAATCAATATCGTTTTATTGGGAAATGAGGTCGGCATGCTTATCGTGGGTGAAAAAATCAACACCAGTCGAAGACGAATTTCTGAGGCCGTTGAAAATCAAGACCGTGCATTCATCGGCCAAATCGCAAAAAACCAGGCCGAAGCCGGAGCTCATTTTATTGACGTTAATGCCGGGACGTTTGTCGAACAAGAACCCGAATACCTGTGCTGGCTGGTCGAGACGGTTCAGGAAGCCGTAAATCTTCCGCTGTGTCTGGACACTCCCAATCCTAAAGCACTGTCCGAAGCGATCAAGTGCCATCGTGGGGTACCGATGATCAATTCGATTTCATTGGAAAAGGATCGTTTCGATGCCATGATGCCCATTATAACCGCCCAGCCTTGCAAGATCGTCGCGCTGTGCATGGCCCAAACAGCCATGCCCGTTACCGTTGAAGGCAGGGTCAAGGCCGGTGCAGAATTGATCGAAAAGTTAATCGCCGAAGGCGTGGCAATGGAAAACATTTTTATTGATCCGCTGGTTCAGCCTGTCTCAATCGACACGCACGCGGGATATGTTGTCCTGGATGTCATAAAAACCTTCATGACGGACTTTCCCGGAGTCAACACCATTTGCGGCCTGTCCAATGTGTCTTTCGGTCTTCCGGCGCGTCGTTTGATCAACGGCACTTTTTTGTCTTTATGTATATTTCAAGGACTCTCCGCCGCAATTTTAGACCCGACCGACACCTCGCTGACGGCAGCCCTGCTCTCGGCGGAAATGCTGTTGGGACGAGATGAATTCTGTGAAAAGTATATCGACGCCTTTCAAAGAGGTTGCCTTGATCTGTAAGTCCTCTTGGGCGCAAATCTCTAAACCCTACAACGCAAGGGAGACAATCATGACCATAATCGACACATTGAAACAGGATATCAACAAAGGGAATATTGACGGTGCCGTCGCTCAAACCCAAAAAGCGATTGATGACGGTCTAAAGGTTAAAAGTGTTCTGAATGACGGCCTGATTGCTGCAATGGACGAGGTTGGCGAAAAGTTTGCAAAAGGTGCGTTGTTTGTTCCCCAGATGCTGCGTTCGGCCAAGGCTATGCAGGAATGCATGGAACTGCTTAAACCTTTTTTTTTAGAAGGCGATCTTATCCCCAAGGGCAAAGTCTTAATCGGGACTGTTCATCGCGACCTTCATGACATCGGCAAAAATCTGGTTGCCATGATGCTGGAAGGGGCTGGATTTGCCATTACTGATTTGGGCGTGGATGTTTCAGCAGAACAGTTTGTGAAAAAAGCGCAAGAGATAGAACCGGATATCGTGGCCATGTCCGCGCTGCTGTCCACAACCATGCCGAGCATGAAAGAAACCATTGAGGCGCTGCAACGCGCCAAAATAAGAAATACGGTCAAAGTCATGATCGGCGGTGCGCCGGTAACCTCAAAATATGCCGAAGATATCAAAGCCGATGTGTATGCCCCTGATGCGGGATCGGCCGTGATCGAGGCCAAAAAACTGATCGGCACAAGCTAACGCTATATTACACCCCTTCAAAACAATTCAAAAGGCCAAGGAGGACTGCATGGAAATAACCACTTTTCAACCTCGGCTGAAGGTCTTGAACCGTGAACAGGCCATGGCCATCCACACGGCAGCCCTGGAAATTCTTGAAAAAACCGGATTTAAAATGGAACATTCCGGCGCCCTGGAAATGTTGTCCGATGCCGGCTGCCGGATCGCCGATGACGGAAGGGTTCGGATGCCGGCTTTTTTAGTTGAAAACGCTATTGGCTCCGCTTCACGGCAGATCACCTTGTTTGACCAGACCGGTAAAAAAGCCATGTCGCTGAAAGACGATCAGGCCTATTACGGCACCGGATCCGACGCCACTTTTACGCTTGATCTGAAAACCGGTCAGCGCCGACGAACCATATTGTCTGATGTGGCCAATTTCGCCAAACTGGTGGACGGACTGGGAAATATCGACTTTGCCATGTCCATGGCCAATCCGGATGATGTGCCGGTGGAGGCTATCTATGTGCATGTTTTTGCCGAAATGGTCAAACAGTCCAACAAACCCATTGTTTTCATCGCGGACAGCGGCAAAGACATTGCTAAAATCTATGAGATTGCATGCGCAGTGGCCGGTGGTGAAGACGTCTTTCAACGAAAACCGTTTATCTTAAACTATTCCGAAGCCATCAGCCCGTTGCGTTTTCCTGAAAATGTGATGGAGAAATTGATTTTTTGCGCGCAAAAACAAATCCCGATTTGTTTCCCGTCAGGATCCAATGCAGGCGGCGGTGCGCCGGTCACGCTTGCCGGAGCTATTGCGCTGGGAATTGCTGAAAATCTTGTCGGACTGGTGGTTCATCAATTGGCCGGAAAGGGGGCACCGTTTTTATTCGGACCCAATGTCAGCGCCCTGGATATGAAATCGAGCGTCGTCTGTTACGGTTGTCCTGAATGGAGTCTCACACAGGCGGCCCTTGCTGATATGCGTGATGAAATTTACGGTCTGCCGATCTGGGCTTATGCAGGCGCCTCGGACGCCAAGATAATGGATGCCCAGGCAGGTGCCGAGGCCATGTTCTCGATTATTACCGCCCTGCTTTCAAGAGCGAACCTGATTCACGATGTCGGGTTTTTGGAATATGGATACACGTCTTCCCTGGAAATGGTCACCATGGCCGATGAACTCATCGCCATGAGTCGATTTTTTACCTGCGGCATACCGGTCAATCACAATACATTGGCCATTGATGCCATCGAACGGATTGCTTGCGGCAAGCCCGGTTCTATTTTTTTGATGGATGACCATACATTTGAAAATTTCATGCACTCTCTTTTTCTTCCAAACCTGCTGGATCGATCTCGATACGACGCCTGGAAGAATGACGGTGCCAGCGATCTGTATCAACGCTGCAATACAAAGACACAGCGTATTTTATCAGAACACATGGTTGCGCCCAAATCCGAGGACCTGTTAAATAGAATAAACGGCATCGTAACCTCCGGTTGATCTTGATTCTCTTTTCTCGTAAAATGGAATTTTATCCCGATTGGCGCTGAGAGACCTTTGGAAGGAGTTGCCATGCAGCCGAATGCTTCGACAGGGGGGTTTCTGTCACCCAAGCAGATTAAAGCGGTCGACCATACCGCTCGACGAATACTCAAAGAGATCGGCGTTCGCATTTCCGACCCGGAGACGCTGGACATTCTTGGGGCTGCCGGAGCCCGTGTAGACCGGGGAAAATCCAGGGTTTGTTTTGAAAATAAATGGCTGAACCGATGGTTGGCCTTGGCGCCCCGACATTTTACCCTCTATTCCCGAGACGGCAACAACGACATCCACCTTGGAAGCGGCAATGTATATTTTTCAAACGGCGGCAGGGTATTTCGCATTTTGGATATGTCAACCGGAGGGTATCGCTTGACCATGCTCAGGGATGTCGCCCATACGGCAGCCCTGGTCGATCGTCTGAGTCATATCAATCTGTATATCATTTCATGCCAGGCGCACGATTTGGAAATCCAAAACTACCATTTGAACGACTTTTTTTATGCTTTAAACCATACATTAAAACATGTCATGGGAGGATGTGATACCCTTGAAGGCGTCAAACAGATGTTCAGCCTGGCAAGTGTTTTGGCCGGAGGAAAAGAATATCTCAGAGCAAAACCGTTTGTTTCCGTGATTACCAATTCCGTCAGTCCGCTGATCATGGATACGGAGGCCTTGCGTATTTTAAAGTTTTGCTGCATCCAGGGCATACCGGTTACCTGCGCGCCGGCCCCTATTTCAGGCGCCACGGCTCCTGCCACGCTGGCCGGCACTCTGGCCCAAACCCACGCCGAAGCGCTGGTGGGCGTTGCCCTGGCTCAAGTTTTTGCACCCGGGGCAAAGGTGTTGTATGGCGCCGTCCCTTCCACCATGGATCTGCGCAATATGGAGTTTACCATGGGATCAACGGAAGCCGCCTTGTTGAATGCCTCGATCGTCCAGATCGCAAAGCATTCTAACTTGCCTGTTTATGCCTCGGGAGGGGTTACCGAGGCCAAAAGACCGGACATCCAGGCCGGATGCGAAAAAAGCTTTTCAAATTTAATGGTGGCTTTAAACGGCGCCGATTTGATTCATCTGGCAGCCGGCATGCTCGATTCGGGCAATTCCATATCTTATGAACAGTACGTGATTGACGATGAAATCATCGGCATGGTGCAACGGATGGTTAAAGGCATTCAAATTGATCCGGACACACTCGCTTTTGACGTTATAAAAAAAGTCGGACCGGGAGGTAATTTTATTTTGGAAGATCACACCGTTGCGCACATGATGGATGAATTTTTTTATCCCGATCTGGGGGTCCGCTCCAATTTTGATATCTGGGAACGGCAGGCACGGCCCAATATGCTGAGCCGTGCCAATGATCGTGTAAAAACCATTCTCCAAGACGGGCAGGAAAGTCTGTTTGATCAGAACTTGCTTGTCGAAACCAAAAGGAAGTTTCCCGGAATCGTCAGCCTTTAGGATAGCAGATTTCTTAAATCTGGCCCTTGATATTCAGGATGCCGATTATTCTCATTTTTCTAAATTGCTTCGAAGGTTTTTCAATATGGATATTCTTGACGAATAACGCGAATTGATCCGCTCGAATAATGGAGCCCATTGTATGACCAAAAAATCCGGTAAAAAAAATAAGCGCAAAGAGGATAAACGCAGTATCGGCACCTTACCCCCCAAGAAACACAAGCGCCGGTATGTCAGGCTCAATGTCCTACCGGATGATTTGTGGTTGAAAGCATCCTATGGTCAAACCATTTACGAAGCCCTTCAGAAAAGCGATATCAATCTTGAAAGCGATTGCGGCGGCATGGGAAAATGCGGAAAATGCAAGGTTCAGGCACTCTCCTCGTTGGGAACGCCTTCCCAAGCAGCGGTGGAACTGCTCAGCGACCAGGAAATAAGACAGGGCGTGCGTCTCGCCTGCCGCACCCCCATGCGTACAGATGTTTTGATCCAGATCGGAGCGATTGATCCTGACCAGGAGTATTACCAAATTCTGAAAACCGGCGAAAGGCCGCTGGTTTATTTTGATCCGCTTATTCAAAAACGACTGGTCATGCTGTCTCCGGAGGAGCGTGACCAGGGGCTCTCTCATTTGGATCGGATTAAACTCATGCTGGGACAGGAATATCAAAACATGACCGCTTCCCTTCACTGTCTTCGAAATCTTCCGAAGGTCCTGGGGACAACCGGAGAACACGGTACCGCGGTTCTCCACGATAACACATTGATGGCCTGGCAGCGGAAGGACGAGCTGGAACAAGCGTATGGACTGGTATTTGATCTGGGAACAACCACTTTGGTCGGGAAATTGATCGATCTAAACACCGGCGTCGAAGTGGCGGCGGTCTCCCGTCTAAACAGCCAAGTCAAATACGGATCGGACGTCATTAGCCGTTTGCAGTACATCAAATCCAATCGAGGCGGCCTCGCCAAGATCAACCAACTGCTGGTACAAGACTTGACCGGTATTACCCAACGGTTGCTGGAAGTGGAAAGACTCAGAGAGCGGGATATTTTTATCGCCGTTGCAGCGGGCAACACCACCATGCAGCATATTCTTTTAAAAATCGATCCCGGCAGTATCGCAGGAGCGCCCTTTGCACCGGTATTAACCGATGGTTTGGTGATCAAAGCAGATGACATTGGGCTGAAATTACATCCTGAAGCCTTGTTATATATGATTCCGATGAAATCAGGGTATATAGGGGGCGATCTTATCAGCATGATTATGGCTTCCGGGGCTGCCGATCAAGAAGAACAAATGGTTCTAGGCTTGGATTTGGGCACCAATGGTGAAATCTTTTTAGGAAATCGGGCCAGGATAATTACCTGTTCGGCTGCCGCCGGACCGGCACTTGAAGGGGCGCGCATTTCCAGCGGGATGACCGCCAGAACCGGCGCCATCGAGGGAGTTCGCACCAAAGGAACAACATTGTTATATCGGACCATCGGCAACATCAAACCAAAAGGCCTGTGCGGCAGCGGACTGGTCGATCTAACCGCGGTTCTCCTGCACTGCGGGATCATCGATCATGAAGGATTGATCGGTCAGCCGCCGGCCGATGCCCAAAATATTCTAGGTGAACGAGTGATTCAAAAGGATGGCATTTGTCACTTCCGGGTTGCTTCTCTTAAGGAAAGTTTTAATGGACGAAATATTTGTTTAACCCAAAAAGACGTGAGAGAGCTCCAGCTTGCCAAAGGAGCTGTGGCAGCCGGTATCGAGATCTTGATGAAGGAAATGCAGATCAACATAAAGGACATCGATTGTGTATATTTAGCCGGTGCTCTCGGGAATTATATCAACCCATACAGCGCCATGCGCATCGGTATGATTCCCATGGTTGATCCCGATAAAATCAAGTTTCTGGGCAATGCCGCCAGCACCGGTGCTTCTATGGTTCTGCTGTCGAAATCATACTGGCAGAATAGCATGGACCTGTCCCGATCAATCTCGTATATTGAGTTGTCCACCCATCCGGAATTTACCGATCATTTCGTTAGCCATCTGGATTTTCCTACTGAAAATCTTTGGTAGACCGGCTGATTGCCTGTCGGAGGTTCAACATTTCCGGACGGAGCAAACCGGATCGACATGATTTTTTCCTTAAATGCAGGAATTTTTAACCTTTTACCCTGTCAAAATTGTTTTTTTTCGATGAATCCTTATATTAATGTGAAAAGAATGAAGGAATCTTTAATGAAACCGACAAAAAACATTAAAAATAAAAATCTAACGACAACCGGGAATTCATCATCGGATCTCCAGACGATTCTCAATACATTACGCAAAACAGGCGTCACCACGATTCTCACCATGAACAAAAAAGCCCAGATGACAATGTCAAACTGGGCGCATGATCTTATGAATCAATACAACGCGGTCCTCAAAAACAACCCCATGAAGCTCAAAGACATCTCGAGACTTCCATGTTCGAAAATCGATGCCAAACTGGCCATTAAGCTCTTGCTGATGGCATCTGTCAAAAAAGATACGGGACATGATACGGTCGTTGATTTAAAAAATAAATTTGTCAGTTTGGGTTCGTTTCAATCCATTGATCAAAAAGATCTCCTAAAATTAATGGACGTTGACGTGTCGTCTTTCCCAGGGTTAAATAAATATATGAATTTGATCATATCCGAACAGAAGGTTTTGCTTCACGAGATCAACAGCTTTATTGAAGACATTCGAAAAATAAAAAAGAAGGTGTAAAGTGATACTTGTTATCGGTGAAATTCTATTCGATGTATTTGAAAACGAAAGGCGGCTCGGCGGAGCGCCTTTTAATTTCGCCTATCATCTCAAAAATCTCGGGTTCCCGGTGCGTTGTATTTCACGCATTGGGAATGATGCCCCTGGAAAAGAAATCTTAAACATATTAGAACAACATCATTTTGACATCGATGACATTCAAATTGATCACAGCCATGATACCGGAACCGTTACCGTTCAACTCAGCTCATCCGGCAATCCGACCTTTCACATCAACACTGACGTGGCTTATGATTATATCCATTATCTTCCTAAAGAGCATTCATCTTTTATGGATAAAGCCAACGTTATTTATTTCGGAACGCTGGTGCAAAGAAGCAAACAGGGATTCGAGAATATCCAGAAATTCATGAGAAACCGACGTCCTGATACCCTTTGCTTTTATGACATCAATTTACGCCAGGGCTGCTATTCCAATAAGGTGATTCTCACCTCCCTTGAACACGCCGATATACTGAAACTAAATACCCAGGAACTTGATGAATGTAAGGAAATGTTTCGATTCTCAAAAGATAATGATGCGTTTATTCCTTTTTTGATGGATCAATACGCACTTAAAATTGTGGCAGTAACCGGCGGAGATAAAGGGAGCGAATTATATACCAGAGACGGTTGCTTCCGATCAAAAACAAACCAGGTTTCGTCGATCGTCGATACCGTCGGTGCCGGAGATGCCTATTCTGCAATGCTGGTCATTGGAATGATAAAAGCATGGGAACCGGATAGAATGTTGTCCATGGCATCCATGTTTGCATCGCGCATCTGTGAAATCAGAGGCGCGGTTCCCGAATCCCGAAAATTTTATGAACCCATAATAGAAATGATTGAGAATGGAGGATAGCATGTCTTCCAAAGGCCTTTACATCCAAATGTTCAGCGTTCATGGTTTGCTTCGATCTGAAAACATGGAACTGGGTCGTGATGCAGATACCGGCGGTCAAATTAAATATGTCATTGAATTGGCAAACGCCCTCAGTCAACATGGCGGAGTGAGGCAGGTCGAATTGTTTACGCGATTGATTTCCGATAAAGCCGTATCTAAAGATTACGCCAAACCGATTGAACAAGTGAATGACAAATTTAAAATTGTAAGAATTCAGTGTGGTGGGCGCAAATACATGCGAAAAGAACTTCTATGGCCCCACCTGGATGAATTTGTCGATAAAACCATAAAATATATCAAGCAACAGAAAATCATGCCCGACATCGTGCACGGTCACTATCCCGATGCAGGATATGTGGCCATGCAGTTGGCGGACATTTTCGGAATCACGTTGATTTACACCGGACACTCCCTTGGCCGATCAAAATTAAAAAACCTGCTGAATAACGGTATGAATAAGGCCGATATCGACAAAAAATTCAAAATTGACCATCGCATAAACATGGAGGAAGAAATATTAAAACACGCAGATCTGATTGTTTCAAGCACCCATCATGAAATCAAAGAGCAATACGCCCAATACGAAAACAGCAACATACCTAAATTCAGTGTCATTCCGCCTGGATTGGATATCGAAACATTTTATCCTTTCTACCGTGATATTTTGTCGGATACAGAAAAAGATGAATCCAGAATGTATGCCCATGCCTCTCTACTGGATGAACTCAACCGATTTTTGATGAAGCCGGATCGCCCGTTGATCCTCTCACTGTGCCGGCCTGACACACGGAAAAATATTTCCGGTTTGATCACCGCTTACGGCGAAGACTTGGCGCTTCAATCCATGGCCAACCTGGCTGTTTTTGCAGGGATTCGCAAAGACATTTCGAAAATGGAAGACAACGAGCGAAACGTTCTTACGGAAATTCTTTTGTTAATGGACAAATACGATCTTTATGGAAAAATTGCCATTCCCAAAAAGCACGACTTTGAGTATGAAGTGCCGGAACTTTACAGGATTGCAGCTGAAAAGCGAGGGGTATTTGTCAACTCCGCACTGGCCGAACCATTTGGGATTACGCTCATTGAATCCGCCGCCTGCGGTCTACCCATTATTGCGCCCAATGACGGCGGTCCAATGGATATTATCAATAACTGTAAATGTGGGCTACTGGTTGATACAACGAATATCAAGGAATTGGCAGGGGCCATCAAACAAATCATTGCAGACAGCAATAAATGGAAGCAGTATTCCAAAGCCGGGATATTGAACATAAGAAAATACTACACATGGAAAACCCATGCAGAAACCTATGTCAGCGAGATTAAGCAAGCGATTAGGAGCCTTGATACGGAAAAGATGAAGGTCGCGGAACCTTCGGATGCCATCGGCAAACGTTTGGCCAAACTCAACCATTTTATTATTTCGGATATTGACAACACACTTATTGGAGAAGAGAACGACCATCTCAAAGAATTTCTGAATGTATTAAAGAAGCATCAAAAAACCATTGGCTTCGGCGTCGCCTCCGGACGGACCGTCGATTCGGTCAGGGCGTATCTTGAAGAAAATGGCGTCCATCCTCCGGACATTATTATATCGTCTGTCGGCGCGGAAATTTACTATGGAAAAAACATTCATTATGCCAAGGGTTGGGCGACCCATATATCCGCCAAATGGGACAGAGAAAAAATCGTCAGGACACTTGAGGAATTTGGATTTTTGACCTATCAGGAGGAATCAACCCAACGTCTATTCAAAGTCAGCTACAACATGCGGCCGGGAAAAGACAGGCTGGCGAAAATTCACGAGCGGCTGCTTCGCAATAAATGTCGCTATACGCTCATCTATTCCCACGATAAATATCTTGACATCCTTCCCTATCGGGCATCCAAGGGAAAAGCACTGCGTTATCTCAGTTACAAATGGGAGATCCCTTTGAGTAACTTTCTGGTGTGCGGAGATTCAGGCAATGACGAAGAAATGCTTCGAGGTGATCCGCTTGCCGTCATTGTCGGCAACTACAGTACTGAACTTGAAAAGCTTAAAGGCCTGCGAAACATCTATTTTTCAAAGCAAAAATATGCCGGCGGAATTTTAGAGGCCATTCAACATTATAAATTTTTAGAAAAAGTAGAAAACAAGGCTAACTTATAATGAAGAGTCTACTGGGATTACTTATTAGAAAAAACGAACACAAAGATTTCAAAGAACTCATCTCTTTTATGTCGAATCAGCACCAGACGATATATTTGAGAAACGGCATTATACACTTGTTCCGCGAGTATTGTGACAAAAATCAGAAGACAAAGAAATTTCGAGAAAATTCTTCGCTGTTTCAATTTTTCAAAAAAGCACAGGAGCTTTTTATTACCAATGAACATCTCGTGCTGATGCATCGGTGGGCCATTGCAAGGTACCGTTTTTATATGGTTCGACGGGATGGAGAACACATGGAAGAAATCTCACTTTCAAGGTATTTGGATTTAAAAGATTATTATGCACAGCAAAAGAGAAGTGACGGCTATCATCTTCATATTGATTTTATGCCGTTTTACGATTTCGCGCCCTCCCTCCGAGACACTCGCTCTGTTGGAAACGGTATCCGTTTTTTGAACCGATACTTGAGCAGCAACATTTTCAGCCGGCCTGAAGAGTGGAATACAAAACTGTTCGAATTCATTAAACTTCATCAATTTAACGGCCGGCAGCTTTTGGTAAACGGTTCATTCGCCAGGGACTTCGAAACATTCTGCACAAAACTGGAACATCTCTTGGAATGGCTTAGAAAAAAGAAACCTGAAACACCATTTTCCAGTATTGAAACAAGAATGAAAAAATCCGGATTCGAGGTCGGTTGGGGCAATACCGCAGGTCGGATTATTGAAACCGTTGAAACCCTGCTCGATCTCATCAATGAACCCACCGACAAACTGCTGGAACGGTTTATATCGCGCGTCCCCGTACCGCTGATTTCAAAAGTGGCCATTATCTCACCCCATGGCTGGTTTGGGCAAACCAATGCACTGGGCAAACCCGACACAGGGGGCCAGGTGATCTATATCCTCGACCAGGTGAGAGCCCTGGAAAAACATTTGAAAACTGAAATTCAATTGACCGGATTGGACATCGACCCCCAAATTATTGTCCTGACCCGTTTGATCCCTGAAGCCGAGGATACGACCTGTAATCAGCGCAAGGAAAAAATTTTTCATTCCGATAACGGCTGGATATTGCGGGTACCGTTTCGGGACAACCAGTATAATGTGGTCAAACACTGGATCTCTCGTTTTAAGATCTGGCCATATCTGGAAACATTTGCAGAAGATGCGTCAAAAGAACTGCTCGGTGAATTTCAGGGACGCCCTGATCTGGTTATCGGAAATTATTCGGACGGGAATCTGGTGGCCTCATTGTTATCGGATAAGTTTGACGTCATTCAATGCACCATTGCACATGCCCTGGAAAAAACAAAATACGCATTTTCCGATATCAGGTGGCAGGACAAGGAGCAAGATTACCATTTTTCAATACAATATACCGCCGACATTTTCTCAATGAACAAATCGGACTTTATCATCACCAGCACATTACAGGAGATCATCGGTACGGAAGATACCATGGGCCAGTACGAATCCTATCAATTTTTTACCATGCCCGATCTGTGTCAGATCATTAGCGGCATCAACCTGTTTGCACCAAAATTCAATGTCATACCGCCCGGCGTTGATGAAGAACTGTATTTTCCTTTCTACGAGAAAAAAAAGCGTATCGAACATAAATGGCAACAATGGGAAAAGCGGCTTTTTTATGATGAAACAGAAGATATTTTTGGGAAGTTGGATGATCCGGATAAGCCCCCTATTTTCACCATGGCCCGATTTGATAAAATTAAAAATATCACCGGTCTCATTCATGCATTCGGTATGAGTAAGAAACTTTTGCAGTCGTGTAATCTCATCTTCGCTGCAGGAACGATTCATGTTAAAGACTCCAGCGATATTGAAGAGAGAAGTGAAATTACCAAAGCATACGATCTCATAAAGCGATTTAATCTTCATGGTAAAGTTCGTTGGCTCCCCAGTATCAACAAGCTGGATACCGGTGAGGTTTACAGAATTATTGCCGACCATAAAGGGATCTTTGTCCAGCCGGCACTGTTTGAAGCCTTTGGTTTAACGGTCATTGAAGCGATGGCCTCAGGGTTGCCCACCTTTGCACCCAAATTTGGCGGACCCCTTGAGATTATTGAATACGGGATCAATGGATTCTTGCTGAATACGAGCAAACCTGAACTGATATCAAAAAGCCTTGAACATTTTATCGAACAATGTGAAGCCGATGAAAATTTGTGGAAAACCATATCCACAAACGGAATCCAACGCGTTCAGGATCGATTTAACTGGAGATCCTACAGTCAGCGTCTCATCAACCTGACTAAACTATACGGATTTTGGAGATACACCGTTTCAGGCAAAGGGATGCTGGAACTGGATCGATATTGTGATCTGATTTATCACTTTCTGCTTAAAGAAAGGGCCCAACAGGTTGAAACCATTCCTTAAAGGCCGGAGGCAGAGAATTGGAAACCGGAAGTCAGAGGTCGGAAGTCGGAGATCGGATGCAGATAATCAATCATCAATCAACAATCTAAAGGGATTACCGTGATAAAAGCACCTTTGCCCACGATAAAACTACTGTGATGATTGTAGCGGCCAGGCAGTAGATCTGATGTCTTTTTTTCAGAACGTCTTTCAAATACAGCACCCAGACAAGTCCGAGACAAATTCCCGCTATAAAGCCGAACAGATGTGCCATAAGATCCGAGTGTTCGCCTGAACCCAGAAATGCGAGCAGCGCCAGGCCGCCGGCAATGGGAAGCCAGGCTTTCATCTTTTGACCGGGGATTTTTATCTTCCTGTAAAGCTGATATGCAGCCAGAATACCGACAGCGCCAAATACGGCGGTCGATGCGCCGATTGAAATATGTCCGTATCGGAACAGGGCTGCATCGGCGAGGTTTCCCAAAATCCCGGTCAACAGTATCATCAACCAGCCGGCACCCGCGCCCGTTATGTTGCACACTGCAGTGCCGAATATGGCAATGCCGGCCATATTACCCACCAAATGCGGATACCCGGCGTGCAGCATCAAAGCAGTAACGGTCCTGTAAAGTTCTCCGTTGAGAATATCATGGGAAGATGCGCCATATTCTCTGAAAATTCTATCTGCGTTGCCGGTCATGTTCACTGCGATATGGCATGCCAATAAAATCAGGCATACCCATATGCCGGTGAAAGTCTTCTGATATGTTTCTGTTTCCTGCTCATCCAGCATCGGAACTTGTGGATTCTCTTCAATATATTGCGCGATAAGTTCCAGAGCTCTGTCGCGGATCTTCTCATCAACCCAAATTTCCCAGTCACTGCCGGATCTTTTCACGGAATACGGCAGACCATAGGCGTCCAGCACCAATCCATAGGTGTCAGCCTGATCCTGGGTGAGGTTTTCATATAATATTTCGATCATCAGTAGTAAACAATCCGGGCTCAGCTGTATATATTTTCAAAACTCTGCATATAGAAATATTTCCCAACCTCCACCAAGGATTTAGATTTGAGAATTATTGCTTCTTTTAACGCTTCAGGTGAAAACCTGATTTCCAAAGGAGGACCAAAAGGTGTTTCTATTTTTTTAAACTCCACGATTGCCAAAACCGCATTGGGCTTTAACAAGCGTTTTACTTCTTTTTGGAAACCGTCTGTCTCGCTTTTTGAAAATCCGTGAAATACGGTTGAAAGATAAATAAGGTCTACTGAAGCACCTTCTATCCTTGTTCTTTTGGTTATATCCCCTACTATCGTTTCGATATTTGTGCCTTTCGTTTCTTCTTTAAGTTTTTCGATAGTCGCTTCATCAGGATCCAAGGCATAAATTTTTCCGGTATTGTTAAGTAATTTTGAGAATTCTTTTGACATGTAACCACTTCCACAACCGGCATCAAGAATTACCTGCCCGGAACTTATGCGGAGCTCCTTTAAGATGATGTCTCTATTTAGATACCTCTCCGCTGATCTCCCTTTGTGGTGATGTTTGTTATGTTCTGTCTTTAAATGCCCTGCCATTTCGACATGATTTGATGCGGTATCTTTTTTATCATCCATGCTGTTTATCCTTAAACATATTAATATAATTCCGAAATTAAATTGGCAAATTCTGTGTAAAGGAAAAGAATGAACGCAAAGGCCGGAATCCGGCCACCGGCGGGAATTTGATGCTTGAGCCAAGGAAAGTTGCGACCTTTAAATGTTCCGGCAAGTTAAGGGACAAGATTAATGGTTAATAGTCGATTTTAATAACGGCATGTCATAAAAAATGGACATGTTTGTTAAAGCAGCCTGTGAGGCAAGCTCTCCGTTTGGCCCGATGGGGTGATCTCCAGATAATCCAGTTTCCTCTGTAACTCGGCAATATTGGCTGCACCGCCGTATGTCAGCCCGGAGCGCAATCCGCCGATGATATCGGAAATAACTTTGTCTTCATCTTCGCGGTACGGGACCTCAATTGAAACGCCTTCAGAAGTTTTCCATTCCGATATGCCGCCATGGAACTCTTGTTGGATTTCGCTGCTCGCCATTCCCCGGTAGGTTTTCACCTTTACTTCTTCTCCATTTTTATCTGTTTTACGAATCACAGGTCCGGGGGTCGGCCTTGTGCCTGCCAGCATGCCGCCCAGCATAACGAAATCCGCTCCGAAAGCCAGTGCTTTGACAATATCCCCCGGATATCGGATCCCACCGTCTGCCACAACCGACCGGTCAACCCGTGAACAATTTTTTATTGCTGTCAGATTGGGCACACCGAAACCCGTCTTGATTCTTGTCGTGCAAACCGAACCGCCACCGATACCCACTTTGACAATATCGGCTCCGCAGGAAGCAAGATGATCGGCTCCAGCATAAGTTGCCACGTTTCCAGCCATGATGCAGGTTTCATCACCCAGCATCTCGCGAATGATTTTGAGGGTTCTTCCCACATACTTAGCATGGGCATGGGCAACATCAAGGCAAAATAGATTTGCGCCGGCGCCCCTCAAAGCTTCAACCCGTTCCAAGTCCTTGGCCCCACAGCCGACAGAAACAAACGTCGGGTACTTGCAATCTTTGAACATATTCACATTGTTTTCTATAGACAAATAACGATGTAAAACGCCGATACCGCTCTTAGCTCCGATATAATTCGCCATGCCCGCCTCTGTTATGGTGTCCATGTTTGCGGTCATCAACGGCAGCTTAAGAGATAGTTTATTCTTTTTGCATGTCATTGAGATATCGACAACTTTTCGGGATTCCCAGTGGTTGTATGACGGCACCAAAAGAATGTCGTCATATGTAAGCGCTTTCATCTTTGCGTGTTCTCCATTTCGCTTTATTGCATTCTATGGCGACAATCTTCATAATTTTACAGCAAGCCATCCGACAAACAATACAACAATCCAGGCAAAAGAAATGGCCCAGAAAAAATTCTTCCAATGATCTCCGAGGTAACGTTTGGTGGATTGAATGACCCATGTCCAATTGAGCCAGACATGAAAAACAAGCAAAATTAAAAATAACAGCGACAGCCATAGATGGATATCCGCCCATTCATGATGGTGAAGTCCGAGAAAATAATTTTGAAAGGCACCGCCTTGTCCTTTTGGAATCACAAATCCCAACAGAAGCCCCAATACCGCAATTGACGTGATGTCGACGAAAAGTGTGACATTAATGAAATATTTAAGTGTATTCTTTTTCAAAATGTTCTCCTTTACCTTGCCAAAAGAATGGAAACCCGGAACGTTAAGATGTTTTTGTTCATATCATGAATACAATTTAAATTAAACAGGTTATATCAATATCCCAAAAATACTACCAAATATTACACTTCCTCTGAACAGCAGTTAAGCTCTTTTTAATTTTAACCTTACACTTTGTAAAGAAACAAGCAAAAATTTGACTTTCGAGTGTGAAAGTGTTTTGTTATTAAAATCCTTTAAGCATTTTATAAAATTATCGCGGATGAATCTTGAGAATTTTATCCCTTACCATAATTTTCGTTAAAGGCAATTTGATGAGAAAGATGTAAAATACATATGAAAAAAACGATTTTTCTGATCCCGATACTGATGTTGGTTTTGACTTACAGGGCTTTGGGGGCGCCGGCCAATCCACTGGAACTCCCTTCGCTTTTAAACTCCGTTAAAAATATGAAAACCCTCTCTTTTTGCAATGAGCGCGTTCCCATGGAAAACCAGGACGTTTTGGAACGCTTGGAAAAAGAGCTTTTGCTCTCCCTTGGAGATCGACCCCAGGTGATTCTTTGGCTGAAGCGCTCCCGACGATATCTGCCGATTATCGAAAATATTCTCAAAAAAAACAACATGCCAAAAGATCTCAAGTATATAGCCGTTGCCGAAAGCGCCCTTCTCTCCTATGCCGGCTCCAAAGATGGGGCCATCGGATACTGGCAGATTCTGCCGGATATCGGGCGGAGGTACGGGCTTATCATCAACGATACCATGGATGAACGGCGAAATATATTTGCCTCTACGCAAGCGGCAATCGCGCATTTAAAGGCTCTTTATCAATCCATGGGGTCCTGGACCCTGGCAGTTGCGGCCTACAATATGGGCGAAGAAGGACTTGAGGCTGAAATTATGGTGCAACACACCCGGGATTATTACCGGCTCTATTTACCCATTGAAACCCAGCGATTTATCTTCCGCATTCTTTCGGTCAAATTGATTTTGTCGAATCCCGATCAATTCGGCTTTCATCTTAAGGATACAGACTATTATCCGCCCCTTGAATTCGATAAGATCCAAGTTGACTGCTTTCAGGAAATTCCGCTGGACCTTGTTGCAAAAGCATCCGAAACCGATTTTAAAGTGATCAAGGACCTTAATCCCGAAATTCGGGGCCATTATCTCACCGAAGGGAGTCACACGATTCTGATACCAAAAGGGGCAAAAAATGGATTCAACGCACGCTACAAAAAGCTGGTCAAGGTGTATGAAGAAAGGAGAACCGACCGGATCTACATCATTAAAGAGGGGGATAATCTGTCATCCATCGCCGAAAAATTCGATGTGCCCCTGGCCGCCTTGATTATCTGGAATCGTATCGACCTGAACAAGCCCATCCATCCGGGAGACCGGCTTATTATTTACCCTAAGGAAAAAACCTTTGGAAAGGATACACATGATTAGAAGGATACTTTGTGGGGCACTAATGTAATTAGGAGGTGAAAAAGTCCTGTAAAACAAGAAGTTAAGAAGGTTAGAAGATCAGAAGGTCGGAGATTCTAAGACATGCCAACCTTCTTACCTTCCCACCTTCTCACTTTCTTTATCTTCACTTTTTTGATTTCTCATCAAAAGCTACTACCATTTCACAGGTACACGAACCGTTTTTTTGGCCTTGTTCATAAAAAGCAGGTACCCGTTTTTTTGGCCGTATAAAAAAAGATCCCTGGTAATCTCGACATCTTTTTTACAGTAATCGATGATGTCCCGGATGCGACCCTGCTTCCACCACTGAAGGGCCTGGAGTCCGTCTGCTGTCTTTTCTTTGCCCAGGGTTACCTTGGCCAGATGATCCAGAGAAAGGCGGTATCCGAGCCGATTGTGGATTTCTTCAAGGATATCCAGGGTGGGAAGGCTCCCAAAGTTAAAATCCGAATACCCTCCCAGCACCCGGAAGTCGAATCGCTTGACATTAAACCCCACCACCAGATCGCAATTTTTCAAGTGTTCGACAAGTTCGTTCACCTGTTTATCCAAATACTCGAAGTATAGATCTTGTGTTGAGTCATACAACACGGCGCAGCTTATCCCCATTAGATCCGCCCGATGCCAGCCGCCGACTTCCTGGGCGGACCGCTGCGTTTCGACGTCGAAGATACAGACTCGGAGGCTCGATTCACTGACCGGAATATTTAACGCCGGTATTGTTTTATCTTTGTTCTTTATCCCTTTGCTTCTTGCATACATTCTTTTTCGAAGCAGCCGCTGATGCCCCACGGACTCCTTGTCCCTTGTTGCTGCCGGTGCTTTGACAAGCAAATGGATTCTTTTTTCAAAGGGTCGAACATTTTCTGTTGGGAAGGACGTGCGGGAAAGACTTTTTTTCGGGGTTTTTGAATCCTGTGCAAATATAATCTTATTTAAAATAAAAATTGCTGCCGTCTTATCAATGGGCCGGTTGCCGGAACCGCACTTTGGAGAATGAACACAGGAAGGGCACCCTGATTCACACGGACATTCACGGATCACGTCAAGGGTATTTTCAAGCAGATCTTTTGCCCTTATAAAGGCCTGCCTGCTCAATCCGGCACCACCTGGAACTCCGTCGTAAATAAACACCGCTGCACTGCCTACCTGGGGATGAATCGGGGTTGAAATGCCACCGAGGTCGTTTCGGTCGGCCATCACCAGCAGGGGAAAGATACCGATGGACGCATGTTCAACGGCATGAATTCCACCCATAAAATGAAGATATTCCGCTTCAGCCTGCCTCTGGACATGAAGCGGTATTTTGAACCACAAGCCTTGAGTTTCAAAAATCAACGGCGGTAAATCCAGGGAGACGACGCCTAATCTTCTTTTGGCATGTATCCGCCATTTTTCATATCCTATTACTTGATCCGTGACTTTAAGTTGTCCGGTATAACACTCTGTTCCAAATATCTTTTTTGAATCGTATATTTCAAGTATTTCCGTATTTTTTTCAGACCTGACCCGGGTATAATAATCCACCTTCGCTCTGGACACTTTTACGGTTTTTGTATCCAGATCCAAAAGGTCCACAAGGAATGTGTCGCCTTTGTGAAGATAAATCGCGCCGGGGTGAGTCTCCTTGAATGCTCTGAATTCGTCTATCTCTCCTTTGTGTTTTCCGGTCTTGCTGCTCACGATATTATAACGGTTTCCTGTTCCTCTGAGATTCACATGCCGGTGGGGCGCTGTCCGGCTGGAATAAAATTCCGTTCCATCCTCGCTTGTTAAAAGCGCATTGTTTTCCTCAAGCGTGCGGATCGCTTTTTGAACATGTTCGTCGGACGCAAACGGCTCATCTATCTTTAGCGGCAGTTCGGCTGCCGCACAGACGACATGCTTTAAAAGGATCTCGGTATTGAATGGGTTGACCACCGCAGCTTCGGGCTCTTGTTTCAGAAAAATTTCCGGATGCCGCATAAAATATTGGTCCAAGGCATCTTCTCCGGCAATCAGCACCAAGGTGGAATCCTGTCCGCTACGCCCTACCCTTCCACCCCGTTGCCAGGTGGCCACCACGGTTCCAGGATACCCCACCAGCAGACACAGATCCAGATCTCCGATATCAATGCCGAGTTCAAGGGCACTGGTGGATATCACGGCCAGCAGTTCGCCCCTGGAGAGTTTGGCTTCGATTTCTCTTCGCTCTTCAGGAAGGAACCCCGCCCGATAAGCGCTGATCCGGTTCGTGAACGGTCCGGATTGACTCCCGGCCCAGATGGCGATCAATTCGGTGAGTTTTCTCGATTGGGTATACACAATGGTACGCAGCCCCCGGTGGAGCGCGGCTTTCAAAAGCAGTATGGCAGTCTGAGCCGGGCCTTGAATGGGGTTGATAAAAATAACGTGTTTTTTGCCCAAAGGAGCACCGCTTTTTGTGATGGTGTCGACGTTCAGGCCGGTGAGTTGTCGGGTCAGTTGAGCGGGATTGGACACGGTGGCCGAGCAAAACACAAAGGTCGGGGCAGCGCCGTAATATGCGTATATCCTTTGAAGCCGTCTAAAAACCTGAGCCATGTGCGAACCCATGATGCCCCGATAGGTATGGACCTCATCCACCACCACCATTTCCAGTTTGCTAAAAAAATCAGACCATTTTTGGTGATGAGGCAAAAGGGAAAGGTGGATCATTTCTGGATTAGTCAACAATACATTGGGCGGGGTTTCTCTAATGCGTTTCCGATGCCAGGCGGACGTGTCTCCATCATAAATGGCAATTGTGGGCGATATCTCCTTGGTGTATCGGCTCAGTGTTTCGAATGTGCGCAGTTGATCCTGGGCAAGGGCCTTTAACGGGAAGATATAAAGGGACTTTGAATCGTGATTTTTGAGTATATTTTCCAAAACAGGAAGATTGTAAATCAACGTTTTACCGCTTGCGGTAGGGGTGGCGACCACCACATGGCGTCCGGAACGGATTAAATCAACGGCATCCGCCTGATGCCGGTAAAGATCGCGTATCCCTTGAGATGTGATGATGTGCCGAATCTGCCCGGGCCACGGAAGTTTCGGCTGAGACAGGCGGGCGGGTTCATCCGGCAATATTTTATGGTACACTACCTGAGATCCTAAACGTTTGGAAGAAACAAGGGATTGGACATACTCTTTGATGTCAGTTTTTTGAGGCATAAATGCTATAAATCACGTTCATCTTACTTTATTGACTTGAAAAATGGAAAATCTGTATATATTATAGATTCATTTCATATGGCATGACGCCATCTGGTTTGCAAGAGAAATAAAAACCCGTTTACAATGGATGTTTTCAAAATTTGCACTTTAAATAAAGGATTTAGTCTCTTGTTTTTGAAGTTTTTAAAAGATCCTTAGGTATCATGACAAACCAAATTATTGTATTAATAGTCTTGCTTTTTCTGTCCGGTTTTTTCTCATCAGCTGAAACCGCCCTTTTCTCCATCAGTCGAACAAAAGCCAGGCATTTGGCTAAAAACAACAACAGGGCTTTCATTCTGATCAAACAGATGAAAGATGATCCGCATCGACTCCTTTCCACGGTCCTGATCGGAAACAATGTCGTTAACGTTGGCGCAGCGGCCCTGGCGACATCCATCGCCATCCATTATTTTACAAATTATGCGGTAGGCGTTGCAACCGGTGTCATGACCTTCCTGATTCTGGTTTTTGGAGAGGTGATGCCGAAATCCATCGCCACACGAAATAATGTGCTCATTGCAAGAATGACCATATATCCCATCTATTGGTTCTCGGTTCTTTGTTATCCGATTCTTATTTTCTTAAATTTTATTCCCAAACTCACCGGAAAAATCAAAAAAACCCCTACGGTCACCGAAGAAGAGCTGATGACTTTTGTCGAAGTTGTTGAAGAAGAAGGCGAAATTAAAGAAGAAGAAAAAGAACTGATTCACAATATTTTCGAGTTCGATGACACCAATGCTTCCGAAATCATGACGCCAAGAGGCGACATGTTTGTCATCGAAGCCGATGAAAAACCGAATTTTGAACAGATTATCGAATCGGGTTTTACAAGAATTCCGGTTATTGAAGGCGATGTCGACCATGTTGTCGGCATTCTGAACATAAAAGACCTTTTTTTACACATCATTACTTCCGGCAACGAAATTGACGTCCGCAAAATTATGACAGCTCCTTATTTTGTTCCGGAAAATAAAAAACTGGACAAGCTGCTTCATCAGTTTAAAAAAAGAAAACACCATTTGGCCATTGTTGTCGATGAGCATGGCGGCGTATCCGGTCTCATAACTCTTGAGGACGCCTTGGAAGAAATTGTGGGAGAAATCAGCGATGAAACCGACAAGGAGGAGCCGCACATTGTCAAACATAAGGTCAAAGAATGGATCGTTCTCGGAAAATCGGATATCGACGAGGTCAATGAAATCATAGGGATGGAAATCCCTGAGTCAAAAGATTACGACACTTTTTCCGGTTATGTCTTAAATACCACCGGCAGAATTCCCGTTGAAAAGGAGCAAATCACCCTAGGGAAATTTCTTGTCACCGTGGAAGAGATGGATGGAAACAGGATAAAGACATACAGCATCAAGAGACAACCATGAGGTTCGATCAAACCCTATCGGATGGTCGATTGATGACTGCCGATTGGAGGACGATCCCAGTTTTACGCTTTTACCCGTTCCACATATTCCCCGGTTCGTGTATCGATTCGAACCAGTTCACCTTCTTCAATAAATGGGGGAACCTGGATGATATATCCTGTTTCCAGTGTTGCCGGCTTTGTGCTCCCCGACGCAGTGTCTCCTTTGGCCCAAGGTTCTGCTTTTTCAATTCTTAGATTTACAAAAATAGGCAGCGATATTTCAATGGGATTTCCTTTAAAAAAAAGAACATTACACTTTGTATTTTCTATTAAAAAATTAATAGCCTCGCCCACTTGATCTTTTGTGAGAAAAATCTGCTCATAGTTGGAGGTGTTCATGAAACAGTACTGATCCATGTCTGAATACAAATATTCCATTTCATGATCTTCCAGATGGGGCTCTTCAAATTTATCGCTGGCTCTGAACGTTCGGTCAAATTGAGCGCCGCTCAGCAAATTCTTCAGTTTGCACTTGTAATATGCTTTGCCTTTGCCGGGTTTTAAAAATTCATATTGAATTACCACATAGGGGTCTCCGTCAATCTCGATTCTAAGACCTTTTCTCAAATCACTGCTGGTATACATAAATATTTAACTCCTCTATTCAATTATAGAACACAGATTTTCTCGGATGAACACAGATAAATAATATCCTAACAATCAATGCTCATCCGTGTCCAACATTTTCTCCGCCCTGCGCACCTCTTCGATCAAATGTCTTATTTTCAAAAGGTCTTTTTTAAACCGTGTCGGACGCCCTCTGGAATCCACGGCATTGGTCCCGGTGCAACTATCGACGCCGGCCGGCATCACATCCATAATGCCGTTAAAGACATTGTCAGGGCCAATGCCGCCACCCAATATCACAGGGATATGGCTGGACTGAACCAGCTTTGCCGCGGTGCCCCAGTTACATACTTGACCGGTAATACCGACAAAACCTTCGACCGGTTGAAGGGCAGATACAGATCCCGATGGATCTGTAATCAGGGTGTCTGTTAAAAAATAATCGCTGATCGGTTCGAACAAACGTGCCAATTCAATGGGTTCTCCATTATCCGGATTCTTGGGTTGAGAAATCGGGATGGAACGCATGATTTTAATCTCAGGGAACCTTTTTTTAATGCTTTTTTGAATCAATACATGTTTTTTACAGGAATCGCTCAAACCGTTTTCAATCGCGACAACTTCACAAAAATGGACAATGTCAGGGTTATAATAATCCAGCATAAAAGATATGGCGTCAAGATCATCAAACAGCGGTATCAGGGTGCTTCTGCAGCCTTCCTCCTGAATCAGGTGTATGGTTTCTTTGATTGGAGGAACTTTCCAGGACGCCTTTGAAACAATGACGCTGCCGACATGATCGACGCCGAGAGCCATCAATTTTTCGGCCTCTGAAGGCGTCTGAACTTCATAAATCTGGATAATTATTTGGTTCATAGGTAATTGATTATCGCAAGCGATACGCTCATAACTCAACCGATCAATCCGTCAGTACCTGCTGATTTTTAACATAAACGTTGACATTTAGGCTGCATTTAACATATTTAGTCTGATTTAGCAATTCCAATAGAATAAATAGAGGCGCCCCATGATACTCATTATTGATTTTGGTTCACAATATAACCAACTCATCGCCCGTCGTGTCAGAGAATTCAAAGTCTTTTGCCAAATCGATCCGCCGAATGTCGATATCGATCAAATCAAACAGCTGAATCCTGAGGGGATTATCCTTTCAGGCGGGCCTTCAAGCATTTATGAAAAAAACAGTCCCAAGTGCGACGAAAGGATTTTTCATCTTGGAATTCCCGTGCTGGGCATCTGCTATGGTATGCAATTTATGATCCATGCGCTGGGCGGAATCGTCGAAAAAGCCAAAAGGCGTGAGTATGGATTTGCAGAACTGGAAGTGAAAGCGCCGGCAGGTTTATTTAAAACGATCAATGGAAAAACGAAAACATGGATGAGCCATGGTGATTCTATCTCTAAGCTGCCTGGTGGATTTGGAATCACGGCCTCAACCGAAAATACGAAGATTGCGGCAGCGGTTCACCCCGAAAAACATCTTTACGGTCTTCAATTCCATCCTGAGGTTCACCACACGACTGAAGGAAAAACCATGTTGCGCAATTTTCTCTTTGACGTTTGCGGCTGTAAACGATCCTGGACCATGACATCCTTTGCCAAAGATTCCGTGTCTCAAATCAGAAATGCTGTCGGCGATAAAAAAGTTGTTCTCGGTTTAAGCGGCGGCGTCGATTCCTCGGTCACGGCACTGTTGCTTCACAAGGCTGTCGGGAATAATCTGACCTGCATATTCGTGGATAACGGGCTTCTCAGGAAAGATGAAGCCAAAAAGCTCAAAAAATCCTTTGAACAGCATTTTAAGATTAACATTCGATTTGTCAATGCCAAGACCAAATTTTTAAAAGCACTTGCCGGAATAACCGACCCGGAGAAAAAGAGAAAAATTATCGGGAAAATTTTCATGAACGTTTTTGAAACCGAAGCCGGAAAGATAAAAGGCACCGAATTTTTGGCCCAGGGAACGTTGTACCCGGATATTATTGAGTCACAATCCGCTTTCGGCGGACCCACGTCGGTGATTAAATCCCATCACAATGTCGGCGGTCTACCCAAAAACATGAAATTAAAACTTGTTGAACCTTTAAAATATTTATTTAAAGATGAAGTTCGACTTCTAGGAAAAGCATTGGATTTAGATGAAGACCTGATATGGCGGCAACCTTTTCCGGGACCGGGCCTTGCCATTAGAATTATAGGAAAAATCAATGCCCAGCGCCTTTTGATATTAAGAAATGTGGATGATATTTTGCTTGATGAAATAAAAAACAGCGGGTATTATAGAAAATTATGGCAGTCCTTTGCCGTGTTGCTGCCTATAAAAAGCGTCGGCGTTATGGGAGACAAGCGAACTTATGAAAACATTGTCGCTATTCGGGCGGTAACCAGTAAGGATGCAATGACCGCTGACTGGGCGAAACTGCCACACAAATTGCTTGGGAAAATTTCAAACCGCATCATTAACGAAGTAAAAGGCGTCAACAGAGTCGTGTACGATATCAGCTCAAAACCACCCAGCACCATTGAATGGGAATAATTAAAAATGACTGAAAAAGAATCCAAAAAATTTGAGATGCAAATGGATGATGAAAGTCAGGACTTTCAGATTCAGGAAGAAATCGACGATTCGAAAGTTGAAAAATTAAACAAGCGAATCACACGCATCTCGATTATTATCCCCTGTTTGGTCATTATCATCCTTCTCGCGGCTTATTTCGATTTGAAAAAAAATCTCTCCAGTATGAACACCATGGGCAACATGGGGGTGCAATCCCTTTCCAAAGAACTTGAATCGAGATTTTCTTCTCTATCTATTAAAGAGGCAAATCTTGAAGAAAGTACGGGTAAAAAGATCGGAGATCTCGAAAAAACGATCGCTTCGTTGCAAGCTGAAACAAAAGAAGCGACAACGGCTATAAAATACATCAGATCCGCCAGAAAATCGGACAATAACAACACTGAAAACGCTATAAACACCATCGAAAAGAAATTGGATTCGATACCCAAAGACCTCAATAAAATCTCTTCGGACGTGAAGAAGCTGGAGCAATCATTCACTGAAAAATTGACACATATCTCACAATTCATCGCCAGTTCTAAAAATGATCTGCAAAAAATAAATTCGGACATCTCTTCACTGAAATCTTCAAAGGTTGACAGAACCGCGCTGAATGATCAACAAAAAGTCTATCAGTTGGCGCTTCGTCAACTCACAAGCAATCTTGAAGACAGGATAACATCTCTTGAAGATAAGGTAAAGAAACTGGAAAAGATGAAAACACCGGCTAAAAAACAAAGCAAAGCCAAACCCAAATCCGCTCTGTCATCAACTCAGACTAAAACAGAATCGTCGCCCAATGCCCAATCATCTCCAAAAACCGATATACCGAAACCCGGAACGATTATTGAACAGGATCTCCCCCAAAAACGTCTGAATTAATCTAGAACTTGTGAACAAAGGAGGATGGCGATGGATGTCAAACTGATCAACCCTTTTATCAATGCAACCATGAATGTTCTTGAAACAATGGCATTCGTTAAATGCAAAGCAGGTAAACCTTATCTCAAAAAAGACAACGTTGCCCGAGGTGATGTTTCCGGCGTTATCGGATTCACCGGCGAAACAAATGGAACGGTTTCCGTTACCTTTGATGAACTATGTATATTAAGCGTGGTTTCTAATATGTTCGGAGAAGAAATGAAGGAATTAAACGAAGAAGTTTCTGATGCCGTGGGCGAAATAACCAATATGATTTCCGGGCAGGCGAGAAAAGAACTGGAAGAAATGGGCAGACTTTTCCATGGCGCCATTCCCACGGTGATCACCGGCAAAAACCATAAAATCGAATCCACGACCAAGGGCCCCAAAATCGCCATCCCCTTTAATACCGACGCCGGAGCTTTTACGATTGTTGTCTGCCTTGAAAATTAAAACGATAAAGCCAAATGTTTTTTTAATGAAATGTCAAGATGTTCCGATAGAACGCTAAAGTATTGATCTAAACATGCCGAAAACTTAAGAAAGGAGAGAAAATGCAAGGAGAGTGAGTTATGGATATCATCATTGGGAGAATACAACCTGCCAAAGAGGAAAGACCTGGGAAAAAACCTTTCAGGAAAGACGGGGAAAAGGCATTTCTCAAGGAAAAACGCAAAAATAAAGAGGATCGGCGCCAAGGCATCAGGGATGGCGTTATCGTATCTCTTTCCACGAAAAATGACCGGCGTGTGCAACCGGACAGAAGAAAAAAAAATCTTAATAAAAATCCGTATACTATTTAGATGACCTTTCTTTGCTGCTATCCTCTTCCTGTATCTCTTTCCAGGCCTCATAAGCAAAATCAAGCAATACCCACTTGTCTTCGGAATCTATGATCTGCAACTTGATGCCGCCTTTAAAATTATAATCCGGATCTTTTTTGAGCGTTTTAATCCAACTTAAAACCCCTGCAAAACAAACCGATTTTTCTTTTGTTGGAACATCCACCCTAAAATGGAGCAGACATCCTATCGGAAATTTATCCTTTAAATATACAACGAGGCCCATCCCTTCTCTACTGATATCGACAAAGGAACATTGCCGGGTCCAATCCTCTTTATTTTCTTCTGAATAGCAAGCACTGAGCCTCACAGGAAACCGTAAAAATTTTCGTCTATCTTTCACCAATCCCCCCTCTTATATTATCTCCGGAAAACATTACCCGTTCGATACACCCTCCGCGCTACTGTTTGATTTCTTATTTTTTTTAATGTATACTCATTGTCAAATCAACCCTAAAATACAATTTAAAAATCCAAGTATCGTAAGATAAATTATGATAGACTGTCATAAATGCAAACATTACTATGTGACATGGGATAAAAAATTTCCCCACGGCTGCAAAGCCATGGGATTTAAATCCAAACAGCTTCCATCCATAGACGTACGGGTCACCTCCCATGAAGAGTGCCTTTTAGTCAAAAAAAATAAAGCAGATAAGATGAAAAAGTCATAAGCCAATTTTCGCACCATGATGTTATATGAAACAGTGATTCCATTCAATCAAGCTTTTCAATCATGGAGATGTCTTCCGGAACATCAACTTCCGGCGAATCATACTCCGTAATGATCACCTTTATTGGATATCCATATTCAATAGCGCGCAATTGTTCTAGTTTTTCGATGGCCTCGAGCCTGCCTTCGGGAAGCTTTCTGAATATTTCCAGAAACTGTTTGGTATACGCATAAATCCCAAGATGTTTGTAAGTATCAAAAATTATGTTGGCATCTCGGGCAAAGGGAATCGGGGATCTAGAAAAATACAGCGCATACCCTCTACTATCAATTACCACCTTACAATCTTTGGGATTGGTTATTTCACCTTTCTTAACAATTTTAAATGCCAGCGTACTCATCTCAATGCCGGGTTCGGTTTTGAATGGATTGACCACATCCTGTAAATGCTGAGGATGAACTTTAGGCTGATCTCCTTGTATATTTACTATAATATCATTGAGATGGAGACCCATCTTTTCCGCTGCTTCCGCCACTCGATCAGTACCTGAACGGTTTTCTTTGCCGGTCATGACAGCATTACCGCCAAAACGGCACACAACATCAAAAATTCTCTGATCGTCTGTGGCAACGGTAACATCTGTTACGACCTTTGACAGACTCACGCGTTCATACACCTGTTGTATCATGGGTTTTCCATTAAAAAGTTTGAGCGGTTTACCCGGGAATCGTGTAGAATCGTACCTTGCAGGGATAATGACGGCAATCTTCATATTTTTCTCCATATTAAGATTTTGTTGACCCTTTCACGGGGTTTGGGTTACTTATATCTTAATTACAGACTGGTTTTTCCGCCATTGTACTTCAACGGATCAAAACTATTTAAAGGAATTATATCATGGATTTGGAATCTTTAAAACAACTCCTTGCCCGCGTTGCCGACGGTAATATATCGGTTGAGGACGCTTCTCAAAAACTCAAGCATCTGTCATTTGAAGATTTGGATTACGCACATATAGATCATCATCGCTCGCTTCGCAAGGGATTTCCTGAAGTCATCTTCGGGCTGGAAAAGACCGCCGACCAGGTTATCGGCATTTTGGGAAAAATGCTGATTCAGGAAAAAATCGTCTTGGTCACCCGCATCGGTTCGCATCATGCGGCTCAGGTAATTTCACGGTTTCCGGATGCCGTATATCATGAAGATGCAAAAATGATTGTCTGTAAAAAACAGGATATTCCCCAAAGGGGGAAAGGTACCATCCTTATCATCTCGGCCGGAACATCGGACATTCCGGTTGCCAAGGAAGCATATCTTACGGCACAGGTTATGGGAAACCGGGTGGAATCTGTTTTTGATGTCGGCGTTTCGGGTATTCACCGATTGTTTGACCATAAAAACATGATTCAAGAAGCATACGTCCTTGTTGTCGTTGCCGGGATGGAAGGCGCCTTACCCAGCGTGGTTGCAGGGATGGTCAGCCGGCCTGTTATCGCGGTACCCACAAGCGTGGGGTATGGTGTCAGTTTCGGTGGTTTAACCGCGCTTTTCGCCATGTTGAACAGTTGCAGCTCAAATGTTGCCGTTGTCAATATCGACAATGGATTCGGAGCAGGTTATATGGCATCTATCATCAACAGCATATAAACAAGGAATTCTACAATGAATGAAAAAGAAAAGTTCTGGATTGGATTCGGCGATATCCACGAAGACATTTCCCTCCTGAGTGAAATACCCGATTTGGCTGATGCCGACGGCGTTATCATCAGCGGAGACATTACAAATAGAGGGGGAACGCAAAAAGCCGATCAGATACTAAAAAGAATTTCTGCTGTTAATTCGAACATCTATGCACAGATTGGAAATATGGACCGGGCTGAGGTCACGGATTATCTTGAGGAATATGGATGGAATATTCATGCAAGGGGCAAACAGTTGGCTGATAATATCGGTATCATGGGCGTGGGATATTCAACGCCCACCCCTTTCAGAACGCCTTCAGAGGTTCCGGATGCCATGTTGGAACAATGGCTCGCCAAAGGATACGAAGAGATAAAGCACCTTCCAAAACTGATTTTGGTCGCACACGATCCCCCGTTCGGCTCAAAAGCCGCAGAGCTGCCGTCAGGCGAAAATGTCGGAAACACATCCGTGCTGAAATTTATCCGACGTGTTCAGCCGGACATCTGCCTCACCGGGCATATCCACGAAGCAGCCTCCGAAGATTTTATCGGCAAAACCAAAGTGTTGAATCCGGGAATGTTGTGCATGGGCGGTTATGTTCTCGTCCGGCTTAAAAATGACCGAATAGAAGCGAAACTGATGCACATCTGATAAACAATCGAAGATCACTTTGTTCGATTCGATTGGAATTGGAATAATGGAATGCTGGAATAGCGGGATAATGGTTTATAGGCAGCGGTTAAAACCTCAATAAATGCCTTATATTTTTCGTGCCTTAGGAGATATAAAATCCGATACATTTAGCTACTGCTTATAACCGATTGCCCGAAGAAATTGTTTTCGTTCCTTGATATCCGCTTCGGTCTCAATACCTTTTGATTTAAAACCGTCAATGACACCGATAATACCCCTTCCCTGCTCTGTTTCTGCAACAATAACTTCCACAGGATTTGCCGTAGCACAAAAGATCCTGCAAACTTCGGGGACATTTTTGACGGCATTTAAGACATTGATGGGAAACATGTCTTTCATCAAAAGGATGAAACAGTGTCCGGCCGAAAGCGCATAGGCGTTTTTTTTGGCCAATTCGACCAGGCCGTCATCCGTACCCGAGTACCTTACAAGACATGGTCCGGAAGATTCACAAAATGCCAGACCGAATTTCGCTCCGGGGACGGTATTGACCATGGTCTCATAGATATCTTCCACTGTCTTAATGAAGTGAGAATGCCCTAGAATCAAATTCAACGTTTCCGGTTTTTCGATCTTGACCGTCTTGATGTCCATAAACCCTCCATCATTTTCTTCTGTCTTCGCCCCTTCTTCGGTCCTGGCCCGTTCTTCGATCGCGACCGCTTCTTCGCTCTTTTCCGCTCCTTTTTCGCCAAATGACCCAACTTTCGGATTGGTAGAGATCTCCGGATAATTCAAAAGAACACTCATGATGTGAGCAGCCTGATTTGAAGATGTCCGCCATTCTAACGGCATCTTCGGTCATCATGGACAACTGGCCGCAGGGTGTGTCGTTGACAACCACTGTAAAAAGCGTGTCCTTCGGGTCTGATTCATCGAATTTTAAATGTATTTTCATATTGCAGCGTTCCTCACAATGCTCACAGCGGGGCCGGCAATTAATTTTATACCACCAGGCTATGAGAAATTTTATTGCGTGTCAAGAAAAAGGCTTATGAATAATTCCCCTAAAATATCCGGGCTAATGGGTCAAAGCCTTGTCATCTGTGACCTCGCTGGTAGACAATCCTCTATTGTATATTCTTAACTCATCGATCAGGCCGTTGAACTTGTAACTCGAATTGTTCAGCCATCCACTGATTCTGAAATTCGAACCCACTGTTGCGTCTGCATGACTCGATCCTTGAACCGTGCTCAGAGACTGCTCCACGCCGTCGATGAAAAGGCTGTTTTGTAACGTGCCTCTGTTGGTGAACACCGCAGCGATGTGGTGCCAGTCGTCGGCAAGCTTCGATGATGCTCCGGCAATTCCGTAAATATCTCCCTGCGCGGTATTAAATCCGAAACGATCGCTGCTAAACCAAAGATCGTATGAGGTCCATCCAATGGGCATCTGATTGTTTCCGCCAAGCCATTTCATCCAAAACGTCACGGTCGTTTGATCACCGGATGATGTCGAAACCGGAAGCCCGGAGATATTGATATAACCGTTGCTGGCGGAAAATTCGCCGGAATAGCCGATATGGCTGTCGGTGGTATTGATTGCGGCGCTTCCGTATGGGGTGCCGTTATAGCCGTTACCGGATGAATCTTTTACTTCACCGGCCGTTCCGACGTTCCAGGAACTTTCATCCATATAATACACCGCCGAAGGCCCTGTATAGCAGGTTCCGGAACATCCATGGGTCAACGCATACAAATCCGTGATTTCGGATAAAGTCAGGGCCTTGGAAAAAAGCATAAACTCATCTATTTTGCTTTTAATCGTACTATAAGAAGCGCTTTTCCCCAAATACAACGGGTCGTCGTTCCCACTGCTCGCATTCATGGAGATGCCTGCGACGCTTTTGTCGAGGACGCCGTTGATATACAATTTCAGGGCTCCGGAATCATAAATCCCCGTGATGAAATACCACACGCCTGTAATCAGCGCACCATTCGAATCGAGTCCTTGATTTCCGGGATCTACACGGAAATGAATATTTCCGGAACCGGGTCTGAGCCACATGGCATAGTTTCTTCTCGAACCATTCCCTTTCACGAATATCTGATCCCACCCACCGGATGAATCCTCCATCATTTTATACCAGAAAGCAACGGTCCAGTTGCCGCCGGTTAAGTCAAGCAAGGAATTATCAGGAATTTCGATTCCCTGATTGGCGGCAGAAAAAAATGCGGATCGGCACACCTTACCCGAACCTAACGTGTTTGCGCCATTTTTTGTCGTCCCATTGATCCCGTTCCCGCCGGTGTCCGCTACCTCTTCGTCCGTTCCGTTCCAACTGCATTCATCCATGTGCCATTCAACCGACAAATTAGCCGAGTAGGGTGCACCGCCGGCGTTGGATAATATCGAAACGCTCAGGATAATCTTCGCGAAATTGCTTGGACAGGATGCGTCGGTAGCCGTAAGGGTAAAGGTGTAAGACCCCACCGGGGAGAGTCCGTTTTTCTTGATCGTACAGGTATCGCTGCCGGTGGAAGATACCGTAAAGCCGGTTGCACCGCCGGCATCCAGGGTCCACTGAATGTCTCCAATATGTCCGCCGTTGGCTTGAAAGGTTTCCTGTTGGGTGACACTGTTCCAGGTAATATCCACCCCGGAGCCGCTGGTTCGTGAAACCGACAAATTGCTTTTCACCTGAACCGCAAAATTGCTGGGATTTGGATCAGGATCGTTTTCCGTGTCAGAATCATTAACCTGAACGCCGACAGTGTAGGTGCCGGGACATTGATCGAGCGTTCCGGACAGTTGGCCGAGATAGGTGTGAAGAAACAGGTTGGAAAAATTGCCGTTATCGCTCAGCGTCCATTCATAAGGCGTTGTCCCGCCGGTTGCATTGAAGGTTACCGAATAGCTGCCGCTGACATATCCGGATGGAATAGAAGCGGTGGTAATCGAAACTTTGCTACCCCCGGGTCCGCAGGGTGCAATGTTATAACAGTCCTGATCATCACAATCGATATGACCGTCACCGTCATCGTCGATTCCATTGTCACAAATTTCAGTCGTAGCGTTGGAATTCCCCCCATTTCCACTGCCACCGCCTAAACCGAAGCCCTGACTTCCGGCCATTACCGTACAAGCTTTGGCGATCATCAAGTCATCATAAGCGCCGGATTCAATGATCCTGTTTGGATCATCATAACTCGCATCATCAACCTGATTTAACCCATCGAACAGTCCGCCCGCGCTGTCTTCATCTTTCGGACCGCCGCTCACGACGACACAGGCCATGTGCGTCTGTGCACCCGTGATGTTCACATGGAGCTTGTCCGGATTTATCGGGCTATCCGAACATGCTGTTTTCAATGCCTCACCCAAAGTGCCGGCGTTGGTGGTGGTTAAATCCTTGTTTACACCGTATTTCAAACGGTTTCCCCAGGCATCGTCGCCTGAAGAAAGACCCAGCGTGACGTAGGGAAGGTTTCCAAAATATGTCGGTGTTGCAGAATCTTCCTCACCGGTAGTGCCATTATCCGCAAAAGGCAAACGGCCGTTGGCGGTAACATATCCCTGGATCGCATAATCCACTTCTTCCAAGATGGACCGGGCTTTTTTGATCTTTGAAGACTTAATAAGGGAAGGCAAGACAGTGGCCACGATTGAGATGATAATTCCCACAATCACCAGAACCATCGCCATTTCTATCAAGGTAAATCCCGGGGAAAAACTGCTTTTTTTATTCTTTGACAAATAGATCATTTCTTCTCTATCAGTTTTGCAGGCCATGGCTCTGATGCCTTACATGCCGCCGACATGGCCGACCATATCATAAACCGGAAGCAGGAGTGCCAGAAAAATAACGGCAAAGATGGCTCCCGCCACCACAAGAATAATGGGTTCGATCATTTTCCCGATCATTTCAACCAAATTAGACAGTCTTTTCGTATACTCTTCCGCAATATTTCCCAACTGTTCTTCAAGCGTACCACTCACCTCGCCGATGCTGATCATTCGTGTAACAAAGGCCGGAAAAATGGTGACACCGGCAAAGGCCTCAGAAATACTGCTCCCTTGTTTTATTTCTTTACCGACATCTCCGAGTTTTTCGCGATAAATCTCATTTCGCATGCTGTCTTTCAATATTTTGACGGCTTGCAATATATTTATCCCGGACCTGATTAATAAAGAAAAATACTCGGTGATGTGGGCAAGATTTGAAGCTGAGATGACCGCCTTTGATATGGGAAGTTTAAGCATGACCCAATCAATGATTTTTTTAAACTTTCGGCTTCCGTTGCGGGCAGTCATCAGGACAGTCGGAATCGATAGGGTTCCCAAGAGCAGATAAATAAAATGGTTTTGAATAAAATCAGATAGTTTTAGAAGATAAACCGTAATTGTCGGAAGGGCGACATTCATTTCCTTGAAAAGTTCAAGAATTTTGGGCACGACATAGTAAAGCCAGAAAACGAGACCGATCCCTATGGAAAATAATACAAATATCGGATACAAGAGGGCCCTTTGGGTGTCACTGATAATGGTGTGCATCCGGTTGACATGTTCGGACGCATCTTTTAACATTTGGTCGAGTCTTCCTGTTTCTTCCCCAATTCGAATGAGACAAATAACGGTCTCGGTAAAGATGTCACTGAATTTTCCGGCAGCCTCCGAAAAAGACATACCCCCCTGAACGGCACCGACGATATCCTGGATATTTGCAGCTAACCTCGGATGAGAGATGGTTTGCGCAACTTCTTCAAGGGCGGTGTTCAGCGGCATTCCGGAACGTAAAAGCAGGGAAAGATTATTCAGCAAATTAGCTTGATCCGTTCGTTTCAGTCGCTTGGACAACCTAAAGGATTTCAGCTTCGGAAATAAAGATTCAAACTTTCCCAGCTTGGAAACATAAATTGCCATGCTCCCGTTTCTTTCCAGATATGAAGCCGTGGATATTTCGTCCTGATATGGGAGCTTGATGAGTCCCGCAGAAGGCTTACCATTGGGGTTTATGAGTTTATATCTGAAGTAATTCATCATTGCGCTAATTTACAGTTGTCTTATGTAACCCAGGGCGCGCACGGCTTCTTCCGTTGTGGTGACACCCTGTTTGACTTTATTTCTCGATATTTCAAAAATATCTTCAAAACCCGATGCTTTTGCCGTCTCGACGATCATACTCAGATCGGCACCTTTTTCAATCAATTGAGACAGGTTTTGATCGAAGGGGAGAAGTTCATAAATCAGCGTTCGATCAAAATATCCCGTACCGCCGCAGAGTTCACATCCTTGACCTTTGAAAAGTGTTTCAATGCCGGAGTCTTTCAGGTAACTCTTTTCTTGTTCAGATGGTGTATAAGACGTTTTACAGCCATTGCAGATTTTGCGAACGAGTCGCTGACTCACCACCCCGACCAGCGAGTCGGCGATTAAAAACGGCCGGATACCGAGATCCATGAGTCTGGGAATGGTACCGATTGCGCTGTTTGTGTGCATGGTAGACAGAACCAGATGACCGGTCGTTGCAGCGGTTACCGCGGTGGCAGCAGTCTCTGAATCTCTAACTTCACCGACTAAAATGACATCGGGATCATGCCGCAGAAAGTACCGTATGGCGTTGGCAAATGTATAACCGGCTTTTTCGTTTACCTGGGTTTGCCGCAGTAAAGGAATTTCAAATTCAATGGGTTCTTCAACGGTAATGGTATTTTTTTGCAGCAAGTTGAGTCTTCTGATTCCGGAAAAAAGGGTGGTCGACTTTCCCGAGCCGGTGGGCCCGGTAATGAGAATGATCCCGTATGGTTCATTGAACATTTTTTCCAGAGTTCGGATGTCTTCGGCAAAAAAGCCGAGCTGTTCCAGGCCCATTACCGAGCTCTCCATGGGAAGAACACGAAGGACCATGCTCTCTCCCATGGGGGAAACAATGGTAGATACCCTGAAATCGTAATTATTGTTCAATATGACGGCGGAAAACCGTCCGTCCTGAGGCAGCCGTTGTTCGGCGATATCCATATCCGCTTTCATTTTGAGGCTGGATACGATCCGGTTCAGTTCAACAGGCAGGGATAAAACCGATGTTAGGACGCCGTCAATTCTGAATGAAATACTGGTCGACAGTTTCATCGGTTTGATATGAATATCCGTCGCCCGCATTTTGACGGATAGATGCAGGACATGCTTGATCAAATTATCGAATCCTCTTGCCATCTCCTCGCTTTGAGAAAGGAGATAAACTTCTTTTTCAATCAGTTTCTCGACGGGATTTTCAAGAAAATAGTAGAATTTATTGATGGCTCGAATGATTTTCTTGCGTTCGGAAATGTAAAATTTCGGCAACAGCCCCGTCTGTCTTGAAATGGTTTGTCCGAGTTTTTCATCGATCAGATTGTGTGCGGCAATCTCCAGCAAATTGTCTGTTTTTCGAAATGGAATAAACGTATTGTTAAGGCATAATTTCTTGTTGAATAGTTTAAGAACGTTCTCTTCGGGAAGGACGGTATCCACATCAATATAGGGCACGCCGCTTTGCTGGGACAGTGCGATAACAATATCATTTTCAGTCACAAATCCGAGCCGTTCTAATATTTCACCGATTTTCTCCCGGGTGATCTTCTGCTCTTGCAGCGCATAGCCGATATACTCGTCTGTGACAAGTCCCTTTTCCTTTAGAACAACACCCAGGGGTTTCATTTTTTTATCTTGCATCATTTTTTATGCTTTCCATTTTTCGGCATAAAAGAAAAATTGTTTCTGAATCCGGGTATCCGGTCACAGGAAGTCCCATTTGTTTTTGAAAATCAACCACAGCCAACATGAGATTCTTACCAACTTTCCCATCCATACTTGCGGTATACAAGCCTATTTCAGCCATCATCTTTTGAAGGGGAAGTATTTCCTCGCCTTTATAATAGTAATAAAATTTTTTAACAATTATCGAAGGTCGCCAGAACAGATAGAATTTCGGATACTTTTCCGGACTCGAAACATATTTAAGTATTCCATATTCCTTTTCAAACCAATCTGAAACATGATCCAGCCGGATCAGTATAAACCCCGTGTTTTTGTATATGGTCTCTGAAACTTCTTGGATTCGGCCGGTTTTCAAAGATTCAAAAAAAGGCGCCTGATATTGGATAAGATGATATCCTTTTAAAAAATTTTTGATCGATTCGGGGATATCGAAATATCTTGCCGGACGATTCTCTGTGATATGGTCAGTGCGGTTCATTGGTTGCGATGCGATGTCGGGAACTTCGGACTTGAATCGTATTTTATCAGATTTTGATAAGGCGCCGGTTCCGGCAATTGAAGATATGCCGGGTACGTAGCGGTTGAAACCGGAATAAACGATTCCACCGAATGACGACAACACCAACAGCACTGATGACGCCAAAATCAACGGCTTTTTCAAAAGTGTCAATTTTTTAGGGTGAAGATCCTTGTATGCTTCAACCACAATCCTTCCGGTAATCTCCTTGGTATCGTGAAGAAAAGCGACATACAGACATCGGTCCATCAATAAGTTGACCTGCCTGAAATTTCCTTTGCTGAGTGTATATATTTTACTCAAAGCTGCTTTTTGAATTCTTATCTGTCCTCTGTTCCCGGACAGATTCAGTTTGAAAGAAAGGTAATCTTTAAGTTCTTCCAATGTAAGGGATTTCACCTCTGCTTGAATGAATATTCTGCTTTTGAGCTGCCTGAGTTCTTTTGAATCCAGTAATGTCATTAACTCAGGCTGTCCCACCAAAAAAATCTGAACCAGTTTTGTCCCGCCGGTTTCAAGATTTGAAATCATCCGAAGAAGTTCAAGGCTCTTATGATCAAGATTCTGTGCGTCATCAACAATGATGGCGCAATTTTTTTTGCATCGATTTCGGTCCATCAAAAAATCGTACAAAAGGTGCATCTGGTCGCTGAAAAGCAGACTCTCTGACGTCAACCCGAAATCCCGGTTTATTTCTCGTATCAGTTCGACATCTTGAAAACCGGTATAAAATACCAGCGACGTCTCAACACCCTGTTTTTCGATAATATTCATAACCCTTCGACTGATGGTGGTTTTTCCGAGCCCCACTTCGCCGGTCAGGACCATGAAACCTTTTCGCGCGTTGATTCCAAAGATGATTTCGCTCAGAATCTGATCGATATGACCGGAAAAATAAAAGTTTTCTTCCTCCGGAGTCACGGGAAAAGGATTGTGGCATAATCCAAAAAAATCGAGACACCCCTGCTCTTCTTTAGCCAAAACCGTATTCATCATTTTCATTTTTATCCGTTGTTTCCAATCAAATGTTGGATGTGCTCTCCGTTAAACAGTGGTCTTAAGTCTTGAAGGATTTCAGCCAGCCGAATATTCTCCGGATAACTTTTTTGAAGCTTCGCCAGTCGCCGGTAGGCGTTTTGTTCCTTTCCGGTCCTGATTTCGACAATGGCCATATTGAGCCCGGCTTCCAGGTCGAGTTCATTTCTTGAAAGTACTGCCTTTAATAGATTTGCAGCATCTTTATACTCTTGATGGCGTATATGCCAAACCGCTTTTAATTTGAGAACATAGCTGTTGTTCTGGCCCCTTATCATGGACAGTTCGTCAAAAAGTTTTTCCATTCGATTTTTATCACCGCGATCCATTTCGCATTGAATATCGGCAACCAATCGCGCAATGTTTGTGTTCTTTTTTGCATTCGAAAGAAAAACCTTCCTTACCTCGGAAATCGTCGAATCTTGGGATGCAGACGGTTTATCCGACTGCTTGTCTTGATTTTTCGATCCGACATGAGAAGTTGCAGTGGTTCTTTTTGTTGCTGCATATCGCGTTTTGGGCTTGGTGGATGGGCCGGAGCTGTTTATTTCAACACTGTTGTGATGAGCATCCGGCGACCGATATTCAATGGCATTCACCGCCGAGGGCGTTGCCGGATTCAAAGGCTGTTTTCCGTTGTTTTCAACCACCTCGTCAGGAGCGGCATGCGCTGTTTGGCGGATATCGATGCTTGAAGTTGAAAACGCCTCAACCTTTTTGCCGTTATTATCACGAAACTGAAAGTAACCGAAAAGAGTTCCTGCGCCTAAGATTGTGAACAGGACAAGCAGCAAAAAAACAGAAGGCCCCGGATGCCGTGCCGCATTGAACGCAAAGGTTTTTTTTCCAGCGACCCGTCCGCCCGTGCCTTTCCCCGCACCTGTCGATTCGGTATTAAGTTTTTTTAATGTCTTGAATATAACGCTCATATCAGTTTTACACTTAAAATAATAACGAGTTCCCTCGATTCCGTGTCTTTTGTCTCACTTTTAAAGAGATACCCTAATATGGGAATACGCGATAGAATCGGCACGCCATTGTCTTGCGTGGTTTGTACGTCATCGATCAGGCCTCCCAACACCACAACATCGCCGCTTGTGAGCTCTATGGTGGTACTCATTTCCTTGATCCGCACCTGAGGCAACGATATTTCCTGATCCCCTGATCCGACGCTCTTCGGTATCAGACTTTCTCGATCGACCGAACTGTTGATGGGATTGATCAGCAAAGAAATCCTTTGGTTTTCACCGATAAATGGAATCACTCCTAAAATAAGCCCGTCAAATACGGTAGAAACATCGACGTCTGTTATCTCTCTGTCGGTGCCGGTGGTCACCTCCCGTGTGGTCTGCACTCTTTTTTTATACGTAAATGAGGTGCCGACACTGATGAGCGCAGGTTTTCCATGTTTAACGCGAATGCTCGGATTAGACACCACTTTTTCTTTGCCAAACGTCATTAAGGCGTCCATTGCGGCATCAAGGGTAAATTCATTATTGGCATGGCTGAAAACCAGTCCGTTTCCCAGCGACCATGACACGCTGGTTTTGGGTGTTAATGAAGCGGCCTTATCACGCAATACACTCCAATCGATGCCGTATTTATACTTATCCGACAAGCCGACCTCGATGATTCTCGCTTCAATGAGTATCTGTCTGGATAACATCGCCTTGAAATGATTAATCAGTTTTGAAATGGATCGGATGACCGCAGGGGTATCCTTGACATAAAGACTTCCGGACAACCGGTTGAGCGTGTATTTTCCGTTTTTAGACATGATCCGGGAGATCATCTGCTCAATGACATCATAGTCGTTTCCCTGTTTGGACGTCTGTCCGGAAAGTTCAAACTTTCCCTTTAATCCGCTGGAGGTTTCTGAGGACGCACCCAGCACATCGCCTCCGACATTAAAATTGGTATTTATCTTGGTATCCAGAAAATCGAGGGTGAACATTTGTTCTTTATACGGTAAAATTCGGATGACGTTATCTTGAATTTCGTAATAAAGATCATAGCTATTCAGTATCTCTTTCAGAACGGTCGCTGCAGAAACGTTTTGGAAATTCAGGGTAAGCGATTTTTTCTCAAGATTGACGGCAGGATCAATGATAAGGTTCATTCCAACGGACTGGGACAGCGAATACAGAATCGCCTTGAGATCTTCATTGATCATTGAAAAAGAAACCATGTGGTCTTCCAGAGGGTTGTAAACCGGCATGACCGGTTCCTCTTTTATGACCCGGGGCATCGTCTTTTCCAGGCCGGAAATAAATGTTTTGTGTGCAGCATCCAGCTTTTGGGACTCGGCCTCGATATGATTCTGGGTGCTCTGAAGCGACAACGGTTTGAGTGCAGGGGCTTTGGCGGCGCAGCCGGTGACGATGAACAACAAAATTATGATCCAGATGATATTAAATTGCCTCATAAACCCTCCGACAGTTACACGTCTATGAACTTAAACCCCAATTGAGCAATAATGCTCGATTATAAGTTGTTTACTGTATTTCGCCCCATTTTGTCGTTTCCGAGAGCGATATCCATTGGGATGATTTTTCTTTTTTCACCCGAACGCGGCCGGTTTCAATATTCACAATCTCTCCGCCGTCGGGAAGTTTAGCACCCTGGGCATAAAACGAGCCATCGATAATACAAAATTTTTTCTCGTTCGATGCAAAGGTAAAGGTCAGCGCATGCGTTGGTTTGGGATCCATATTTTCTTGCATCTGGTTGTCTGTTGAATAACGATGATAATTTTGATCGGAATAACGCCAGAAACGGACATCGCGATCCAGCGCTGATTTAGAGGCTTTAGGGTTGGCGATTTCAACCATCTCTTTTTCAAGGCTGGATAGCTTTTTTATAACGGAAGCGTCCGGGACATCAAAATCAGAAGGAAAAGCCCTTAACCGGGACGTGTCGACGCTACCCGGGATTTGGGATGCATAAATCGCATAAATCGCCGTTGGAAGTAAAACCGCGCCTATAATTATGATCACGATAAGCCCGTTATATTTTCTTTTCATCCGATCCTCTTTGTAAATTTGGCCAAATATTTTGATTCACGAATATTGGTGTCAAACCGATCTTCCGTGACAGCATACCCTTTTGATTTCATATAGGATATAAATTGCTGATAGCCTTTATGGGCCGAATCGAAATCCGCCTGAACCCGACCGAATATTTCCAATGTCATCGCATCTGGCGAGTAGTCGATTTTGAGGATTTCTGTTTCCATATCAGAAGAAAGACCATTGGTAACATCGTTCATCACACTCAGATATGAAGGAGCGTTTTTGCAATAGGATAAATCTTTGATAAATCCGATGGTATCCTGGTATGTTTCAGCAGGGATGACGTTCATGGCAATATCGGCATTAAGCGTGGCGATTTGACGATCCATCCGTTTCAATTCTTTTCCGGCAAGATCCGCTCTATTGTGACACAGAAAATATCCGCCACTCATTGCCAACAGGACGATGAGAAGAAAAATGTTCAACGGTGCCGCCCATTTTTGCGTGTAATAGTAGAGCTTGCCCATCCCGGGTGAAATTGCGCCGTTCCCGGATCGGCTTCGAATCGAATTTGAGAATGAAATGGAATACGTATCATCGCAAAATAATATGGGTTCTTCTTCCAAATAAAACCATTCATACGCCTCGTTTTCTGCCCAGTCCGGACTTTCTCCGCTATCGATCCAGTTAAGCTGAACCACCGTTTTCACTGTCATTCCGTGATCGGTCTGAGCGGATTGAATATCTGTCCGAATCGTATCCCAAAGCACAGCGATTTGTTCTTCGCTCTTGTCAAACGCCACACATCGGTTCGAATAATAGATATGGTTTTTGTTTCCGACAATAAGATCGGCAAATCGATCATGTTGAAATATGACGGCAATGGGATCTTCTGAATGCATTTGTTTTAAGACGTTATATAGCACCGTATATAAAGGAATCATCAAAACGCCGTCTTCGCTGCCCCGGATTCCTTCAAGATAGGCGTGGTACCGGCGGGTTGGAAGCGCAGTGAAAAATATATCGGTAGTATTTTTGCCTTTTTTCTTTTTCCAATGCGTAATCACGGACACCGGCTCATCAAAATCACCTGATTCTTGGAGCTTTTTGCGAACGACAAATTCCGCATATTTAGCCGGCGCTTCAACGGTCATGGTTCTTGAAATCGCTTCCCGCATGTCCGTGACAAAACAATACTCGCCCTTTACTTCATTTAAATCGGCGATTTGCTTTAAACAGCTTCCTTCTAAATGATAAAAAATACGATCCAGTTCAAGGACGTATTGTTTTTTATTTTGGCTCATTATCCGATATCCGATTATTATTCTTCACCACAAATGCACCTTTGAGCGTCATCAAAATATCACCTTTGTGATTTTGATACGTCATAACCGATTGCTTTTTTTTGTTCTCGATCGCTTTTATCGATTTAATGTGAAAAGAAATCGGTTTGAAATAATGAGCGTCGTCATTTGTGCATTGGACTAATAATTTTTTCATCTGCGTGAAAGTGACCGAATCCTCCACATCCACATGGTAAACCGACCATTTCTTTCGGACCAATCCCAACAATTGGGCCTGTTTCACGAAATGATTGACTCTCGAAATGTTTTGCCATTTCTGCTCTCTATTTGTTCGTCGATGATTGAGCAGTTCGGTCTTTTGGATCAATGCCGCTTTTTTATCAAGGTTGACGGCATACCGCTGATAACCGGAAAGGAAAAAACTCCCTACCAGCAAACACAGCACCACCAGAAGACCGGTCATCATGCTGGATCGAAATATTTTAATCGTCGGCATGTCTTTTAAAAATCCATTTTCCAGCGGGCACTGACTTCCGTTGATGGTTCTTTCCAGTCGGAATTGACCGTATCGCCGGGATCGAAGCATAAAAAATCACCGGAAGTACCGTTGGCTTCATTATCGATGATGGTGTCCAGCGCCATGCCCAGTTCATTGGGCAGTTCACCGATCCACATATAATTGTATTTACCGATGGGATCGTATTTAAATGCCACGGACAATCGGTGTCCGCCGCCGTCCTTATCCGTATAGGTGTATTCCCAGCAATTACCGGTATTGGTTGAGGGCGCCGTGAGGCCGACAGTGTCCAACCCCCTGAAACCGGTTCCTGCCGGATCTCCGGTTTTAAGATATCCGCGTTCAATGTCGCTGACCGAGCCATCGTGATTGGTATCCGTATCCGCTTTTCCGTCCTGTCCTTCCGACGAACCGAATGTGTTGTAAAAATCACCCAGTCGTTTTCCGGTCCGATCATAGAAGTTGGCGTAGGCCATACGCCATGCATTCATATATTTTGTGTAGATCTTCTTTTGCTCCGCGCTTCGGATGAGGTCCTTTCCCTTGATCACCGCCCCGATGATAATGCCGATGATGATCAGCACAACGGCCATTTCAATCAGCGTAAACCCTCTTTTATCCGTCAAATATCCCCACTTTTTTCTTATTCCGATGATCATGATATTGGTACTCCTGTCTTTTGTTCGTAGGTCTTAGAAATTTTTGATGCCATTAATTATTTGGAAGAATAGCAAATATCAGGCCAGAATAAAAAAGAGGTACTAAATCGAGAAAATTATTTTAGGTAAAATCATATGGTTGCGACGTTAAAAAGAGATTAATGCCATATAAAGTTCCATAAGATCTAAAGAGAATATAACACGTTAGTATCACTATATTTAATTGAATAAATCTCTCTTTATAATCGGTCGTCTTACGATAATAATTAAAATTCCATTTTACCTTGAAAAATTCATTTCAGTTTCATACTTCAAAGCGATTTTTAGAATTTTTGGATATCGGACTTGAATGGAAAGGTTTGAATGTTGGCGGGAGACGTGTCAAAAATAAGTGGATATAACGGTCCATAAAACGTCAATAAAATGACATCCGGATTTGGGCAAATTCAGCATTTTATTGAGAAACTCGATCGTTACCCGTTATATTTCCATTTTCCTTTTTGAGTCGGTGCATTCAGAGATATCTCCAGTTGGTTTAAAAAAAG
>Ga0210077_1000076_pt1 | contig 57345 bp, 57 predicted proteins | sample RushMan_CattailN_5_FD_185556 | JGI IMG/M metagenome (GOLD analysis project Ga0210077, IMG submission 185556) | Wetland microbial communities from San Francisco Bay, California, USA, that impact long-term carbon sequestration -... | ecosystem: Environmental > Aquatic > Marine > Wetlands ...
TCGGCAAAGATGGACACATTTACTTCTACGTCACCCTCCGGATCAGATGCGAACACACCTGATTCAAGCTTGACTCCCTCGTTTGCCTTAATCGCGGCATGAAAATCTGGCACCGTGGTAAACCTGTAGCGTTTGACTAACGCCGAGAAAAGCGGCGTCATGTCTTTGCCCTTTGGATTGAGGTCGGCTGTTTGAAACAGCCATAACGCCTTCGCGCCGCGTACTTGCAGAACGTCCATAACTACGCCCTCAGAGAGAGTGATCGCGCAGACTTGTATACATGTCCGAGCGGGAGCCCCAAAGTCACTCGCTCTCGCATCTGACCAATTGCACTTGCTCCCCTAACTGCCGTTGCTCCGAGTGCGGAAGCAATATGCGATGGAACCTTCTGTCCCTGCCCCTTTGACACCGAAACGTATCCTTGTAGTGCGCTTCCTTTGAATAGACCTTCGTCCTTTCCAAATTCCGGAACCGAAAAGGTGTCCGGGGAAAATGTCTCAGCCCACTCAACTAGTTCACTAAAGGGCACGAACCGAACAAGCAGCGCCACATCAAACGCGGCAGCAATTCGCTTGAGAGTGCTCAAATTGAGGCTGCTGTATCCCGGACGTTCGATCGCCGATACACGCGGTTGCTTCATTCCTGCGCGTGCCGCCAGTTCTCCTTGGCTCATCTGCCCGCGAAGCGCTCGAATTTGGTAGGGGATGCCAATATCGATTTGGGACGCAACAAATGCGTCTCGGTACTCCTTGTCCTTTAATTGCTCCACCAGCTGGTCACGCGTAGACATGTTGGCTACCAATTCCTCGTTGTAGATTGGCCATCCGCTCTGCTGCAGTCTTCATGGCGTCCGGGGGGTCATAGACCCGTTGCTTGTGACTGCAGCCAATCAAGAACGTTGTAGTTGCCCGCGACGTCAAAGGGCTGCCTCGGAGGCCAAAAGAATCCGATTAATCGGAGCTGCTGTTTACACGACACAAACCGAAACTCAGATAGACCTCTGCGAAGAGGTTTGAAATCCCTCGCGTCCCACTGCGGTTGACTGCGCCACACCCGCAAGAGCCCGTCCATATCGACAAGCTGTCGCGTCACCAAGTCCTTTCTGCGCCAATCCTCGATCACATTTCGCATCGCGGGTGGGGGGGTGCAGTACACCCAAAATCTCCACTCAATCATCCGATAATAACAAAAACATTATACGTCGGAGGGCGGCCTAGGGAAGGTTTTACAAATATTATAATTATATTATACTAATATATAAATCAATAGCTTGTAATTATTCTGGAAGGGCGGCTCGACTGAGAGGCGCACAAGTCCGCGTGGCAGCCCGAACTTCGACCCTATTAACTGGGGATATGCGGCCCCAAGCCTCCCGCGAGCGGCGTTCACTTTGGCTGTGAGTCCCTTGGTCGGCACCGCAAGTCCGCTAGGACCCCAACGCCCGCGCGAGTTTGTTCAGGGTGGATTCGAGCTGGTTCAAGGAGTTGGCGAGCACGCCGAGGAGCTGCTCCTGCTTTTCCAGCTTCTTGCCGATGTTGAAGTACTCGGTCGCCCCGGCGGGTTTTCCGCACTGCGTGCATTGGATGACGCTCACTTTGAAAGTGCTGTCTTCCGGCACGACTTCCTGGATTTCGAAATAGCGCCCGCCGCAGTTGGCGCACGTCGACAACGTCATGTCTCCTCCTCCCAGATTTCGGATGGGCCAGGAGAGGGCGCGAACCTGCGTTGGGTTCCGTTGGATCGGCCGCTTTCTTTTTGTTGAGCGGCGGTTGTCCAGGGCGCTTCCTAGCTGTGGACGGGACAATACGCTGTAATCACTTGGTGCCGGTGCGGTTTATCACGATTTCGGACTCGGGGATAAAGCGACCCGCCGGCGATCCCATAAGTCTTACGTGTGCGACGGTTGATGGCGCGCTCGGATTGCGTTCAGCCGCGCCGGCTTTTCCAGATCTCGCCCATCAGGGCGAACAGTTCTCCGACGTTGGGCGGGGTGGCGTCGGCCGCGAACTCGCGATAGAGGGTCGCGACGTTGACGGCGATGCGCTCGGCGTCGCCCCAGGAGTCGTAGTCGCCGAGGGCGATGTCGTGGGCGGCGTCGCGGGCGGAGAGGCCGGCGTCGTAGCGCTTGCGGGCTTCGCCGTGGATGTAGCCGAGGTAGTTGCGCACGGCCTCGACGCCGCGCTTGTCGGTGACGGGGCCGTGGCCGGGGACGATGGTCTCGCAGCCGAGGGCGAGGATGTGGTCGCAGGCGGCGATCCAGTTGCCGACCGGCCCGGCCCACATGACGGGGGTGCCTTCGACGAACAGGATGTCGCCGCTGAAGACGGTGCGCTCGGCCGGGACGTGGACGAGGATGTCGCCGCCGGTGTGGGCGGGGCCGACTTCGATCAGCTCGACGGTCTTGTCGCCGACTTTGCGGGTCATGCGGCCGCTGAAGGTGGTGGTGGGCAGGGCCGGGGTGATGCCTTCGAAGTCGAACGCGCCGAAGCAGTGCAGGAGGTATTCGCCGGTCGGGCCCATGGCGGGTGCGGCTTTCATGAACTGGGCGAGCAGGGCGGGCGGCTCGTGCTGCATGCCCTCGAGCGCGCGGGCGGAGGCGACGATCTCGGCGCCTTCGACCAGCTCGTTGCCGTAGCAGTGGTCGCCGTTGTGGTGGGTGTTGACCAGCGTCCCGATGCGCGCCGCCGCCTTCGGCGCCGCGTCGCGCATGGCGGCGAGCATCTCGCGCGTGAGCTTGAGGTCGAACAGGGTGTCGACCAGCAGCGACTCCTCGCCGTCGGTGATCAGCCCCGCGTTGGACCAGCCCCAGGACCCGCTCGGCTGCATCCAGGCGAAGCTGCCGCGGCCGAGGTCGGCGAGGCCGCGCCGGTAGGCGAAGCCGGTTTTGGCGAGCGACATCGGCGCTGCCCTCCGCGCGCCGGGCGCGCAAGCGGTTGCAACGGCTCGATGGTACACGGCCGGCCCGCCGCCGCGGCGGCTGCGTCAGTTGCGCGACGAGATTCGCGCTTCCTTGCACCGGGGCTCGTCCTGCGTCCCGTACTACTATGCGGGCTGGGTTCTGGCCTTGAGCAAGGAGGATGGGCATGGCATTGCGCAGGTCCGGCATCGGCAGCTGGGCGTTCAGGCTGGTTTGCGCGCTGGCCGCGGCGCTGTGGCTGGCCTCGAGCGCCGTGGCGGGCCGGCAGTCGCCCTCGCCATCGACGGCCGGCGCCGCGGGTTCGTTCGACGCGCCGGTCAGGAAAGTCACCGTCGATCTGGGCCGCGATCCCGATTACCCCTCGGACAACGTCCACGACATCCTGTCCTGCTACTACTATCCGCAGCTGCTGGTCAAAGAGCTGGACATCAAGGGTGATGTGGGCTCGGCGTGGCTGTCCATCCTCCACAGCCGGGACAGCCTGCCGGCCTGCGAGCGGGCACACGCACCCGGCGAAAGGGTGATCGAATACCCGGAATGGAACGGCAATTTCTGGGGCGTCAAATCCGGCCTCGTGTTCTTCTCGTGCCCGGAATTCGAGCAGGGCGCTTGCTCGTTCGCGGTTTACGCCTCGACCAGCGGCAAGCAGATCTTCACCGGCGACGTCGCCGTGTCGGACAAGGACCGGGACGTCCATATGCAGGTGTTTTCCACCAAGGCGGGCGTCGTGGCCAGATACGTCGCCGCCGCTCACGCGGGTTGCGATCTGTACCAGGGCGCGGATTGCTGGAACAAGGTCAAGGCGAAGTTCGGCCTGAAGGGCGATCGCAAGCCGGTCTGCGAGGGGTATCCCCAGGTGTACAAGGAGTTCCGCTCCGACCAGGACGAGTCGATGATCGGCTATCCGGTGCAAGTCACCCTTTCTTCCCGCCCTTCGGTCAGGAGCGTCGCCGGCCCGGTCCGCTGCTGGTCCACTTATTAGGGGTCGAAGGCGCCGACAGCCCGGATGCCGCGGCCGAAAATGGGAGATTCTCTGACACGCCAGACAGGCTGAGATCGGCGTGGCGCCGATCGCGGACGGCCTCGATCCGCACATTCCCGAGGGCCGCATCCATTCCGCCCTGGAACAGGCAGTGTTACCTCCGGGATCAGCACCTGCTGCGGTACCCTGACTTTCGGTTCTGGCGCACCAGGGTTGACTATTGTTCGCAGGTGATCGGATGACGGCGACATCGTTTGCAGCAGATCGACCGCGTTTGGGGCCCGCGATCGACCTTCTCTTCGGGCCGGCACGCAAGCTCATCGCGCTCATCGGTTTCGCGCGACATTGCGTCCTCGTCTGCTCGCTTTTCCTGCTGACGCAACTGCTTGCATTCGAAGTCTGGACGCGCCCCGTTGCGGGCATCGAAGCACCCGCGATCATCGAGCGGTTAGCCGCGCATGACTTCCTGGCCGCGCTTCTCGTTTGCTCGACGGCGCTCGCGGCTTATCTGCTCGTCGGCATACGTCTCGCGGACAGGACGAGCCTCGAGCGGTTCCAGAAAGCGGTGGATCGCATCGCCAGCGGGGATCTCAGTGCCCAGGCGAGCGTTTCCAGGACACGCGACGCGAGCGATTCGGACACCGGACATCTGCAAGCGGCGGTAGGGCAGATGAACGAGAATCTGCTCGACATCGTAAACCAGGTACGCAGCAGCGCGGAGACGATCGCGAACGGCGCCAGGCGAACGGCGGAGGAGACCGGCGACCTCGCGCGGCGGACCGACGAGCAGGCGGCCACCCTGGAAGAGACCGCCTCGAGCATGGAGGAGCTGGCGGCCACGGCCGAGCAGAACGCGCAAAACTGCAGGCGAGCCAATGAATACGCGGAGGAAATGAACAGAATCACTTCGGAAGCGGTCGATCAGATGCGCGAACTGACGCTGACGATGAAGAATATCGACGAGAGCTCGCAGCACGTGACCGGCATTGTCGGCGTCATCGAGGAAATTGCGTTCCAGACCAATATACTGGCGTTGAACGCCGCCGTGGAGGCGGCGCACGCGGGCGACCAGGGCCGTGGCTTCGCGGCGGTGGCGGCCGAAGTCCGCAGTCTGGCGCAGCGTAGCGCGGTGGCCGCGAACGAGATCAAGGCGCTTGTCGGAACCTCGGTCGGAAATGCGGCACGGGGCATGCAGCTGGCCGACGATTCGGGCGGCACCATCGAGAAAGTGTGCGGCAGCGTCCAGCAGGTCAGGGATCTCATTGGCGCAATCGCGTCTGCTTCGGGCGAGCAGAGCGAGGGTATCCAGCAGATCAACAACTCGATCGTCCAGCTCGACGCCGTGACGCAACAGAACGCCGCGATGGTTCAGCGCGTCACGGCGGCCGCGGCGGCGTTCCGGAATGAAGCGGCGCGGCTCATTGAAGTCGTCGGCGCGTTCAAGACCGACCGCATGGATGATCGCGAGCAAGCGGTGGCGCTGGTGAAGAAGGCCGTGGCGCAGGTGCTGAAAGAAGGATCCAGCCAGGCGTGTCGCGATTTCGAAGACCCGGGAGGTGAATTCATCTTCGGTGATTTCTACGTCTACGCAATCGATTTCAACGGCATCCGGCAGGCAAGCGGCGCCGATCCGTCGTCGACCGGGGAGGACATTCTCGATCTCAAGGACGCCGACGGCCGGCCGTGCATTCGCGACATCATTCACATCGTGCGGACCCGCGGCAAGGGATGGTACGACTACAAGTGGCTGCATCCGCACACGCGTACGGTCGAAATGAAGTCGGTATACTTCGAGGCGGTCGACGGAATGATCATTATCTGCGGCATCTATAAAGGTGACCGCGCCGCCGCCGATGAAAATGGACGACGAACGCGACCCGGTGGAGCTCGCTAGGCGGCTGGTCTATCTGGCGGCCGAGCGCACGCTCGCGTCCTGGGTGCGCACCGCGCTGTCGCTGATCGCGCTCGGCTTCGTCATCGACCGCTTCGGCCTGGTGCTGGACATGCTGCACGCGGGCGCCGCGGGCGGGGACTCGCGCATGCTGTCGAGCTGGGCCGGGTCGCTGCTGATCGGGCTGGGCGCGGTGATGGCGCTCGCCGCGGGCATCCGCTACCTGCGCTTTGCCGCCGCCTACCATCGCGAAGGGCGCTCCGGGGTGCGCCACGGGATCTACGTCGGCGTCGCGTTCTCGTTCGTGCTGGCGCTGATCGGCTTCGCCCTGATCTTTCTTCTGGCGGTGATCCTGAACTAGCGCGGCGGGTCGGCCCCGCCGCGCCCGTGCCTGTCAGCGCAGCTTCTGGATGTTGATGAGGGGGCGGTGCAAACCGAGTACGGCCTTTTTGCAGACGCCCCGCGGGTCGACGTTGATCACGCGCGAGGCGTTGTTGGCCTCGTTCGACTCGTTCACGAGGTGCAGCGGATCGGCGAAGGCCCTGAACGGATGCGGCGCGGCGGCCGTCATGTGGGCCGGGTCGGGCTGCATGTAGTACACCGGCACGTCCACGGTCCGGCTGCCGCCCGGCGCGATGGCGCCGAGCACCGCGCCGTTGCCCCAGTTGACGTGATGCTGGTCCTTGACCTGCACCATCGCCTTGCCGGGGATCGCGGGCGAGGGCGCGTGGCCGATGTTCGCGACGGTGACCTGGAAGGTGAACACGGGGCGACCGGCCTTGCACTCGCCCCAGTGCTTCAGGCCGAAGGAGCGGATGACGAGGTCGGGCCTGGCCTGCGCCTCGGTCTGGCCCCGGCAGCGCAGCGAGAAGCTCGCGCGGTTGGACTGCACCGAGGCCGGGTACACGATCTGGATCGCTTCCCAGCCGTTGTAGGAGGGCAGGCCGGCGCCGCCGAGGGTCCAGGTGGTGCCGACCGGCTTGCTGCCCGGGGCGGCGAACTCGAGCGTCTGCACCGGCGCGAACGCGCCGTCGGAGCGGATGAACTTGTACTGCACTCTGCCCGCCCTTCGCGCGCTGATGCTTCCCTTGAAGGTGATGACGCCGGGACACTTGCCGTCGTAGCGCGCCGGCGAAGCGTCGAGATGGGCGCTGTATTCGGCGGCGTCGGCCGCGGTGCGGAGGCCCAGCGCCGCGATGCCGAGCAGTGCGGCGAGGACCAGGCGTCGATGGCGGTGATTCGTAGGCATATGCTGGCTCCAGGTTGTTGAGTGATTGTCTGCCCCCCTGTGTCGCAGCCGGTCTCCACCTGGTTCAATTCAGGCAGTTTTTGGCGAACGCGATGTGCGGTATTCCCGCATCGCGCCGCGATGATCGGACGGCCGCCTCGCCTTGCTTGCTATGCTCCGACGCAAGCAAAAGGGAGGACAAAACATGTCCGCAGTCGTTGCCGGCGCCGGGGGGATCGGCGCGGAGTCGCTCGTTTATTCCAATGAGAAGCGCCTGTTCGCGATCGCGCTGGTGATCTCGCTGCTCGCCTGGCTCGCGATCGTCGCGGGGACCTTCGGGGTGGCGCTGATTTACGTGGTGTTCGGCTACGTGTTCTACCTGTTCGCCCAGTCGGCGTTCATCTCCTACCTGCGCGGGCACGCGGCGCAGATCACCGCGGAGCAGTTTCCGGACCTGCACCAGCGCATCGCCCAGGCGGCCGCCAGGCTCGGCGTGGACCCGGTGCCGGACGCGTACCTGCTGCACGGCAACGGCGCGTTCAACGCGTTCGCGACGCGCTTTCGCGGCCGCCATTTCATCGTCCTGCTGTCGGACGTGGTGGACGCGCTGGAGTCGGAGCCGGGGGCGCTCGACTTCTACATCGGGCACGAGCTGGGACACATCCTGCGCAAGCACCTGGTGTGGGGGCCGCTGCTGTTTCCGGCCAGCGTGCTGCCGCTGCTCGGCGCGGCCTATTCGCGCGCGCGCGAGTACACCTGCGACCGGCACGGCCTCGCGTGCTGCGCCTCGCCCGAGCTCGCGGCGAAAGGCATCGCCGCGCTGGCCGCGGGCGGCCACCGCTGGAAGACGCTCGACCCGGTCAAGTACGCCGGCCAGGCGCAGGCCTCGGGCGGGTTCTGGATGTCGTTCCACGAGCTGACCGGGAGCTACCCCTGGCTGGTGAAGCGCATGGCGCGCGTCCTCGGCAGGCAGGAGGTCAGGCTCCCGCGGCGCAACCCCTTCGCCTGGCTGCTGGCGGCCTTCGTGCCGCACATGCCGGGCGCCGCCGGCGGCGCCTCGATCCTGGTGACGGTGGCGATGATCGGGGTGCTCGCGGCGGTGGCGATTCCCGCCTACCAGGACTACACGGCGCGCGCGAAGCTCGACATGGTGCTGCTCGACGGCAATCGCGCGGCGGGCACCGTGGGCCGGTTCTACGAGAAGAACGGCGGCCTGCCGGACAACCTCGCAGCGGCGGGATTCACCTCGCAACGCCCGCAGCTCGAGTCGATCAGCATGACCGAGAAGGGCGCGATCAGGATGCAGCTCGAGTTCCCGCCGGTCGCGGGCAAGGCCTTCTACCTCGTGCCCTCGCTCGACAGCGACAAGCACGTGATCTGGAAGTGCTACGCGGGAAGCGTCGCGCCGCGCTACCTGCCGGCGCAGTGCCGGCACTGACGCGGAACCCGCGAGCTCAGGGCGGGTAGAACCCGCCCGGCGCCGGAACGGAGGCGTCGTTGGCGTCGATGCCGTAGGGCGCGAAGCGGTAGGGCGTCTCGGCGCGCGAGGCGAGTGCGATTTCGAGCGGGGCGGCGCGCGGCGCGAGCGGCGCCGCGACGAAGCGCTTCGCCTGCGCGACGTGCAGCGCGTGGTTCCAGTCGACGGGCAGGCGGAGGTCGCCGCGCGCGGTCTCGAAGCGCACCACCGCGCGCACCGCGCGGGTGAGCGGGTCGCCCGCGGCCGGGTAGTCGGCGAGCGGCGGCGAGGCGCTCAGGTAGAGCCGCCCGTCGCGCGCGCCGACCATGAACGGCCGGTTGACGATGCGCACCGGGGTGCCGAGGCGCAGGCGCGCAAAGAGCGCGGCGGCGTCCTCGGGGTAGAGGTGCAGGCAGCCGTGGCTCACCCGCATGCCCACGCCCCAGGGCCGGCTGGTGGCGTGGACGAAAATCTCGGGAAAGCCGGTCTCCATCGCGAGCATGCCCATCGGGTTGTCGGGCCCCGGCGGAAAGTAGGCCGGAAAGTCCGGCTCGCCCTGCCGGTGGTGCTCCTCGAGAATGTCCTTCGGCACGATCCAGGACGGGTCCTTGTACTTGGCGATGATGCGCGTCGTGCCGAGCGGCGTCGGCCAGCCGGGCCGGGCGATGCCGATCGGGAAGGTGACGACGCGGCGCGCCTCGCCGCGCGCGGGCTTCGGAAAGTAGTACAGCCTGCGCCGCGGCACGTTGATCACGATGCCGGTCCAGGGTCTGGGCGGCAGGATGAACTCGGTCGGCACGACGATGCGCGCGCCCGCGCCGGGCGTCCACACCGGGACACCCGGGTTCGCCGCGACGATCTCGTCATAGCCGAGGTCGTAGTGGCGGGCGACGTCGAGCAGCGTGTTGCGCGCGTCGTCCAGCCGCACGACGCGCGCATGGCCCACGACCGTGCCGCCGCCCGCGGGCAGCGCAAAGCTCGCCGCGCAGGCGGAAGCGCAGGCGGTGGCGCCCGCGAGCGCGAGCAGCGCGAGCGCCGCGTGGCGGATCACCGCCTACTTGCGCATCGTTTTCTTGAACATGCGGTCGATCTTCTGCTCGAGCTGCGCGACTTCGCGCATCGCCTTGTCGGCGGTGCTCGAGGCGGAATCGGCTTTGCTCTCGGCCTGGTTCGCCGTGCTCTGCGCCTGCTCGGCGGTCTTCATCGCGCTGTCGGCCTGGCTCTGCGCCGAGTCGGCGGCCTGCTTCGCCTGCGCCGCGGTTTGATCGGCCTTGCTGGCGTCGGTTTGCGCGGTGGTCGCCGCGCCGGTCGTCGCGCAGCCTCCGAGCAAGCCGAGGCAAAGCGCCGCGCAAGCAATCGCAAGCTTCCTGTCTGAAAAGACGGGGTTCATCGTTGTGCTCCAATCTCGAGTCGTTGTTGGGGGGGTGTAACCAAGCCTTCGGACCGCGAAGCGATGCGCGTGTTCCCCGCGCGCGCGCCGCCGGCGCGAACTCGCGCGGCGGCGCAAGCGAAGCGAAAGGAATCGCTCCGCCCGCGGCGCGCGAATGAACTCGCCCGCCCGGGCGGCGGTCGCAATCTCATCGCAACCCGAAGAGGAATCATCATGCACGCAAGGATGTTGACGGCCGTGCTGGCCGCGGCGGTCCTCGCGAGCGCGGCGCCGCTCGGCGCGCGCGCGAGCGAGCCCGGACACGACTACGGACGCGACCGCGGGCCCGACCTGCGGCAGGTGCAGCACGACTGGAGAAGGGCGTCGAGGGCGCTGATGCGCTACGGCGTCGCGCAGCGAGACGAGGCGCTCGAGCGCGGCAGCAGGCTGCTGCAGCGGATGGATCGCAGGCTCGATGCGCTCGAAGCGCAGACGCAGAGGGACTGGAGCCGCCTCGACCGCTCGGCGCGCGAGCAGCGCCGCGAGACGCTGCGCGAGCTGCGCCGGCAGCGCAACCGCGTCGCGGAATGGTACGGCGGGATGGAGCACGGCTCGGCCGGCGCCTGGAACAACGTCAAGCGCGGCTTCGTCACCGCCTACGGGGCGCTCGACCGGTCCTTCATCCGGGCGGCGAGGTCCTTCGAGCGCGGCTAGCGCGGCCGCAATACGGGCTCAGGGCTGCAGGCTGAAGGCGGACAGCTCGCTGGTGCGCGCGCCGAGCAGCGTGTCGCGCTCCTCCATCTTGACGATCGCGCGTGCGGCGGGCGCGTACCAGTAGGTCCAGGTGGTGCCGCCCTGCAGGCCGTCGGCCGACCAGCCCCCCTGGGCGATGAGCTCGAAGGCGTCGAACTCGCCCGCGGGCACGCGCACCTTGCCGTAGGCGACGACCGCGACGCGGAAGTCGCCGCGGCTCGGCTGGTCGACGCTGGTGAGGGTGAAGTAGTCCATGAAGCCCCACTGCTTGCCGATCGCGAGCGGGAACTGGAGCAGGCGCAGGTCGGAGTCCTTGCGCTGGGGCGATTCGACGTTGTTGAGGTCGGCAGTCAGGGTGAGCGGGCGGCCGTTCTCGGTGCCCTCGATCTTGAGCGGGGTGACGGAGGTGATGATCCAGTCGCGGTCGAGCCAGGCGACCGGCGCGCCGTTGATGGTGGTGGAAAAGTGCCAGTGGTCGCCCGGCTTGATCACGGGCCGCTCGGCGCTCTGCGCGCGCGCGGCCCCGGCGCTGACGGCGAGCGCCGCGAGCACGGCGAGAGGCTTCATGACGGGGGGCGGGTTGCGCGCCACTCGGGTCGTCTTCCCGGATCGTGATCGACAGGCGGGAATTTTTGCACGATAAGAGTGCGCCGCCTAAGCGCCGGAATTGACCCGGGATAAAGCGCGCGGCCTGGCGGCCGGCGCGGCCGCTCAGAAGCCGACCGTGATGCCGATCTGGCCGACCGGGTAGTAGCGGTACTTGTTGAGCGACTGCTCGAGGTTGTAGCGCTCGGCGGCCACGTCGGACTGCAGCTGGGTGCACTGGGACACCGAGAGGGCCGAGCCGCAGGTCGCGCTCAGGGTCGCCTTGGGCGAGCCCTGGAACACCACGCCGAGGTCGAAGTAGAAATTGACGCCCGCGCCGGCGACGTTGCCGTAGCCGATGCCGAGGTAGGGCGCGAGCTTGTTGCCCGGCTCGACCATGCCGCGGAAGTTCGCGACGTCGCTCGCCGCGTAGGTGTTGCCGTTCAGCGTGTAGAGGCTGCCGCTCGGCACGGCGGTCACGTCGATCTTGTTGCCGGAGCCGACCAGCCCCGCGGTGAGGCGGAACGGCCCGACCGGGCTCCAGTCGAGCAGGCCGCTGAAGTTGGACAGCTTGACGCTGCCCTCGTAGTGGACGCTGCTCGCGTCGTAGCTGGAATCGAAGTTGAGCGCCGAGTAGCCGAGCCGCGCGCTCAGGGTGGGGGCGATGCCCCAGCCGATGTCGCCGCCGACGCCCAGGGTGCCGGCCCGCAGCCCGACGCCCTGCGCGCTCGCGGCGCCCGAGGCGGCCAGCGCGGCGAAAAAGGCGATCTTCCTGGCGGCGGATCTCATGGACAGATTTCTACCGCCAGTGCGGCAACGGGCGAAGGAACTACTCCACGCGGGGCGCTCGGCGCAGGGTGTTCGCGGTGATCAAACGTAAGCGGGCGGCGCCGCGAAGGCGTAATACTCGCGCTCGAGGAGCTGCGCGACGCGCAGCGTGGTCAGGTCGCCGTGCTGGGGCCCGACGAGCTGGGCGCTGAGCGGAAGCCCGTCGGGCGAAAGCCCGATCGGCACGGCGGTGGCGGGCAGATAGCACATGCCGGCCATGCCGGCCCACCACATCTGGGTGGTGGCGGGCTGCTCGCTCCCGTTGACCGGGATCATCCGCTCCCAGCGCTCGCCGGGCATGGAATGGCGGAACGCGGCGCTCGCCGCGTTCGGGCACAGGACCAGGTCCCAGTCGCGAAAGAACGCGTCCCAGGCGAGGCGCATCTGGTGGCGCCGGTTGGAGGCCGCCAGCCAGTCGCGGTGCGGCTGGGTGTTGGCGCGCACCATCTGCGCGTAGTAGGACTCGTCCTGCGGCTTGAGCTCGGCGCGCGCGGCGAGCATGGCGGCGAACTCGTCGTGCGACTGGCGCCCGGAGGTCGCGCCGCGCAGGAGCTGGATGAACACGCGGTGCGCCTCGTCGAAGTCGAACTCCGGCCGCGCGCGCTCGGACACCCTGGCGCCCTGGCCGGCGAGGAACTTCGCGAGCTTGCCGATCTCGGCCTGCACGCTGTGGTCGGTCTCGGCGGTCGGGTCGGTGGCGATGACCGCGACGCGCAGCTCGCGCAGGGTCTTGCGCCGCGGCGCGGGCAGGACGAGCGACCAGCCCGCGCCGTCGATCGCGTCCGCTCCGGCCATGATCGTGAGCGCGAGCTCGAGGTCGGCGGCGCCGCGCGCGAGCGGCCCGATCGCCGAGATGTCGGCCGGGTGCGCCGAGCCGGGCAGGGCGTGGCCCTGGAGCGAGCAGATCGCGTAGGTGGGCTTGTGGCCGTAGACGCCGCAGTAGTGCGCCGGGTTGCGGATCGAGCCGCCGATGTCGCTGCCGATCTCGAGCCCGGTGAGGCCCGCGGCGAGGGCCGCCGCCGAGCCGCCCGAGGAGCCGCCGGGCGTGCGCGAGGGGTCCCAGGGGTTCACCGTCCGGCCGTAGACCGGGTTGTTCGTCTCCCAGTCGGCGAGCATCACCGGCACGTTGGTCTTGCCGAACACGTTCGCGCCCGCGCGCGCGAAGCGCTCGACCGCCAGCGCGTCGCGCGCGGGGCGGTTGAAGCGGTAGGCGGGCACGCCCCAGGTGGTGGGGTGGCCGGCGAGGTCGAACGATTCCTTCACGCTCATCGGCAGGCCGGCCAGCGGCGGGTGCTTCGCGCCCTTCTTCGCCGCGGCGCGGTCGAAGGCGCGCGCGCGCTTGCGCGCGGCCTCGAGGTCGAGCACGCAGAACGCGTTGAGGGTGCCGTTGTGTTTTTCGATCCGCGCGGCGTAGAGCTCGAGCAGCTCGAGCGCGCCGATCTTGCGCGCGCGCAAGGCCCGGATCAGCTTCGTCGCGGGCCAGAATGCGGTATCCGTCATGGGCGATCCGGCGGGGTGGCGGCGGGGATGACATACTCTACGCGCAACGCGCCGCCGCATCACGAAAAAGGAAGCCGCATGGCCTATGCCGATATCCGCTACGAGGTCTCCGAGCGCACCGCCGTCGTCACGCTGTACCGGCCGGACAGGCTGAACGCCTTCACCCGCGCCATGCGCGACGAGCTGATCGACGCCTTCTCGCGCGCCGACGCCGACGACGCGGTGCGCGCGGTGATCGTCACCGGCGCGGGCCGCGCCTTCTGCGCCGGCGCCGACCTGTCGGCCGGCGGCTCGACCTTCGACTACGCCAGGCGCGACGGGCTCTCGGCGGAGACCCACCGCGACGGCGGCGGGCAGGTGGCGCTGCGCATCTTCGAGATGAAGAAGCCGGTCATCGCCGCGGTGAACGGGCCGGCGGTGGGCATCGGCGCCACCATGCAGCTGCCGATGGACGTGCGCCTCGCCTCGACCGAGGCCCGCTTCGGCTTCGTCTTCACCCGGCGCGGCATCGTGCCGGAGGCCTGCTCGAGCTGGTTCCTGCCGCGCCTGGTGGGGATCGGCCAGGCGCTCGAGTGGACGCTCTCGGGGCGCGTGTTCGGCGCCGAGGAGGCGCGCGCAGGCGGGCTGGTGCAGCACGTGCTGCCGCCCGAAGAGCTGCTGCCCGCCGCGCACGCGCTCGCGCGCGAGATCGCCGAGCACACCGCGCCGGTCGCGGTCGCGCTCGCGCGCCAGATGATGTGGCGCATGCTCGGCGCCGACCACCCGATGGAGGCGCACAAGATCGACTCGCGCGGCATCTTCCACCTCGGCCGCTCGCCCGACGTCGCCGAGGGCATCGCCGCGTTCAAGGAAAAGCGCGCGCCGAAATTCGGCATGCGCGTCTCGACCGACATGCCGGCCTTCTATCCCTGGTGGACGGAGCGGGAATTCGAATAGCCACCCCCGCCGCTGCGGTACACCAGCCAGGCGAACACGAGCATGCCGGCGAGCACGATGAAAGAGCCGCCGGCGGCGAAGGCCTCGCCGCTCGGGTGGCCGGTGAAGATGCGGGCCACGCCGAAGGCCTGGATCACGACGCCCGCCATCCAGATCCACACCTGGACGACCGCGGCGCGGCTGCGGTCCACCTCGGGGTGGAGGTGGTAGAAGACCCCGAACAGGAACAGCGAGACCCAGCCCAGCAGGTTGAGGTGGGCGTGCGCCGGGAAGGTGGCATGGTTCTGCGAGATCGCCATGTACAGCCCCCATACCATCCCTGCGATCACGAACAGCACTGCCGCCCTGAAGCTCAGCGAAGATGCTTTCACCGGTGAATCCTCCCAGATTGAAGTTATTGGTCTTGCGCTGCCGGCAGCGTTGTCGCGCCGCCCGAGCGCGGCCGAATAGTAGTACGGGCCCCGGCTTTCGGCACCTGGCCGCGCGAGTGAGTATGATTCGGCGATGCCCGCCGATCTCCTCATCAGGAACGCAACGCTGGTCGATGGCACGGGCGCGCCGGCCAGGCGGGCCGACGTCGGGATCACCGAGGGGAAGATCTCCGCGCTGGGCGAGGCGGCGGGCGGGGCGGGGCGCACGATCGACGCCGCCGGCCTGGTGCTCGCGCCGGGCTTCATCGACCCGCACACGCACTACGACGCGCAGATCTGCTGGGACGGGGCGACCACGCCGTCGTCCTGGCACGGGGTGACCACGGTGGTGATGGGCAACTGCGGGGTAGGCATCGCGCCCTGCCGGCCCGAGGCGCGCGAGGTGGCGATGCGCGACCTGGTGAACGTGGAGGCGATCCCGTTCGAGGTGCTCGAGGCGGGCATCAGCTGGGACTGGGAGACTTTCCCGCAGTACCTGGACGCCGCGGCGGAAAGGAAGCCCGCGCTCAACTTGGCTTTCCTCGCGCCGCTCACGCCGCTGCGGCATTACGTCATGGGCGAGGCGTCGATGGAGCGCGCCGCGAACGCCCAGGAGACGGCGCGGATAAAGGACGTGCTGGGGGAGGCGATGGACGCGGGCGCGTTCGGCTTCTCGAGCACGCTGCTCAACCAGCACATGGGCTACGGCGGGCGGCCGCTTGCCTGCCGCAACGCGAGCCGCGCCGAGCTGAAGGCCTGCTGCAACGCGCTGCGCGAGCGCGGTAAGGGGGCGATCGAATTCGCGATGACCAAGCAGCTCGGAGTGATGGACGACCCGGAGCTCGAGCTGCTCGACTTCATGCTCGCCGAGAGCGGCCGGCCGGTGACCTTCATCGCGATGTTCGACCGCGACGACATCTCAGAGGCGGTGCGGACCTCGCTCAGGAAGGCCGCGCCGATGATCGCGCGCGGCGCGCGGCCGCAGACTTCGCCGCTGCCGCTGACGCGCGAGTTCAACATGAGGAACCCGTTCTCCTTCGCCGCCTTCCCGTCCTGGAAGCGGGTGTTCGAGGACAAGTCGAAGGCCGCGCAGGCGGCGGCGTACCTCGACCCGGCGTTCCGCGCGGCATTCCGGCGCGACCTCGAGCAGCCGATGGCCTTCGGCAACTGGGAACGGATCACCGTCCACGAAGTCAGGAATCCCTCCCTGAAGCACATGGAGGGCAAGACCGTCGCCCAGCTCGCCGCGGAGCGGCGGCAGGACTGCGTGGATGCCTTCCTTGATATCTCCCTGGAAGACGATCTGGACAACGAATTCACGATGCAGTCGTTCAACACGCGCGCCGAGCGCATGGCGGAGCTGCTGAACGACCCCTCGATCCTGCTCGGGCTGGGCGACGGCGGCGCGCACCTCGACATGCTGTGCGACGCCGGCTACCCGACCTACGTGCTGGGAACCTGGGTGCGCGAGCGCGGGGTGCTGACGCTCGAGGAGGCGGTGCGGCGCATGACCTCGGACCCGGCCGACTTCTTCGGCATCCGCGACCGTGGGCGCGTCGCGCCGGGTCTCGCGGCGGACCTGGTGCTGTTCGACCCGGCAACGGTCGGCTCGGCCGGGCGGCCGGAGCGGCGCTACGACCTGCCGGGCGGCGGCAAGCGCATGGTGATGCGCTCGGCCGGCGTCGAGCTCACGCTCGTCAACGGCGTGCCGACCTGGGAGCGCGGGGCGCTGACGGGCAGGAGCGCAGGATCGGTCCTGCGCTCCTGAGCGGATCGCTAGCGGCCGCCGCCACCACCCCCACCAGCGCCCGCGCCGCCGCCGCTGCCGCCTCCGCCTCCGCCTCCGCTACCGCCTCCGCCCGAGCCGTTGGCCGAGCCCGGGCCGTGCGATTGCGCGACGCCGATTCCGTAGCTTGCCTGCGGCGCGGCGTGCGAGACGCCGGTGTCGCTCACCGCGAACGCCGAGTGGGCGACCAGCCGCAGATCGGACGAAACCGTCCAGGGATTGAGCGTGAGCGCCGCGACGGTGTGCAAAATCAGAGGGTTATCACTTCGCGCCGACGCCGTAGCCGTACACGAGCCGGGCCGCGAGCACGCCGCCCGCGGCGAGGCAGGCGAGCCCGGCGAGCGACAGCGCGAGCGCCGCGAGCAGCGGCTGCGGAGGCGCCGCCGGCGCGCGCAGCAGCAGGCTGGCGAGGAAGAGGATCGTCGCGCCGGACATCGCGTACATGTGCCACGTCGCGGTCTTCTCCGCCGGGTCGCCCCTGGGCACGCGCAGGAATTCGGCGAACCCGGTGGCGGCGGCGGGCACGGCCATCGCCAGCCCGGAGGCGAGGCTCCAGTAGCTCAGCGTCCACCAGGGTGCCCCTCCCAGCCCGATGCCGAGCGCGTCCCAAGCCAGCGAAGTGGTCCACAGCGCCACCGGAAAGTGCACGAACATCGGGTGCAGGGGATGGCGCACGCGCTCGCAGTCCCCGCGCACGCGCTCAGGCGCCGAGCAGGAACGCGAGCAGCAGCGCGAACCCCGCCACCGCGAGCGCGCCGTGCAGCACGACCACCTTGCCCGGCAACGGCTCGCCGCGCAGGTGCTTGCCGAGAAACATGTACGCGCCGCCGAGCGCGGCGACGACGAACACTGCCACCGAGACCCAGGGCAGGGCCTGGCTCGCCGTTCCCGCGGCGAGCGCGCCGGCGATCAGCAGCACGAGCGCGGCGGCCGCGACGAGCCCGTGCACGAGCGCGAGCGCTGTCGGCGGCCGCTCGGTGCCGCCGCTGCGGAAGTGGATCGTCGCGAGCGCGAGGCCGCCCAGCGCGGCGAGCGCGAAGAGAATCGCAGACCAGAGGATCATGTCCCGTCTCCAGGTTGGAATCGACGGGGCATTGGATGACGCGCGCGCGGCGCGCGTTCCCGGCCCGCCGCTCAGCCCGGAGCGAGACGACTCAGAATCCGCGCCGCGTCCCGCGCGATGCGCTCGGTGAGCGCGCCGGCGGGCTCGACCGCGCGCACGAGGTCGATCGCCTCGCCGCCCCAGACCAGCGCATCGTCGAAATCGCCGCGCTCCTGCGCGGCGCGGAACGCCTCGATCGCGGCCGCGTCGGCTGCGAGCTCGGCCTCGCGCCCGTGCCAGCGCTCGACGAAGCGGTTGCGCAGCGCGCGCCCGGTGTACGGCTGCGGCCAGGCGTAGCCGCGCGCGACGTCGAACACGCGCGTGCGCTGCGTGCGGTCGCCCTCGCCTTCGAGCAGGCGCTGTACGGCGCCGGGGCGCAGCAGCGCTTCCGGCGTCGCGCAATAGCGCGTGCCGATCACCGCGCCGCAGGCGCCGAGCGCGAGCGCGGCGGCGAGGCCGCGCCCGTCGGCGATGCCGCCCGCTGCGAGCACCGGCACCGGGTCGACCGCGTCGATCACCGCCGGCACCAGCGGCAGCGTGCCGCGGCTCGCGCCGTGGCCGCCGGCCTCCGCGCCCTGCGCGACGATGAAATCGGCGCCCATCGCCTTCGCCTCGCGCGCCCCGCGCAGGTCCTGCACCTGGCAGACCAGCGCGCAGCCGCGCGCCTTGACCGCGTCGGCGTAGGGCGCGGCGTCGCCGAACGAAAAGAAGAACGCGCGCGGCGCGAACGACAGCGCGAGCTCGACCGCCTCGCGCGTCGCGTTCCAGGTAATCAGGCCCACGCCCCAGGGGCCGCGCGCCGCCGCGGCCGCGGCCTCGAGCTCGCGCCGCATCCATTGCAGGTCGCCGTAGCCGCCGCCGACCATGCCCAGGCCGCCGGCGTTGGCGACCGCCGCGGCGAGCGCGCCGCCGGACACGCCGCCCATCGGGGCGAGCATGATGGGGTGGCGAAGCGAGAAATGCTCGGTGAACGGGGTCTTCACGGTGCGGGTGCCTCCCTGTTTGAAGTCGCGCTCGCGAGCTGCTTGCGCAGCGCCTTGAGCTCCTCGAAGCGCGCGGTGACGTCGCGCAGGATCGCCGCGATGCCGCTCATGCGGCCGGCGGCGTCGCTAAACGGCAGGATGGTGAACTCGATCGAGATCCGGCCGCCGTCCTTGCGCAGCGCCGGCACCGCGAGCAGCTCTCCCGCGCCGTAGCGCGTCTTGCCGCTTCGCATCGTCGCGGCGTAGCCCGCCCAGTGCCGCTCGCGCTGGCGCTCGGGGACGATGATGTCGAGCGAGCGTCCGAGCGCCTCGGCCTCGGTGAAGCCGAAGATCGCCTCGGCGCCGCGGTTCCAGAAGCGGATCCGCCCTTCGGCGTCGGCATAGACGATTGCGTCGGGCGCCTCGCGCGCGAGCGTGCGGAAGAAGTCTTCGTCGGGGCTGTCGCGGTGCAATGTCGATCTCGCTCTGGAGCCGCTCAGTAGCCGTAGAACTCCTCGTAGCGCATCGCCGCCTCGCCGATGCCGAGCTCCGCGAGCAGCGCGCGCATTGCCGCGGTCATCGCCGGCGGGCCGGCGAAGTAGTAGAGCGCGGCCTTCGGCGCGCGCACGTGGCGCTCGATCAGCTCGCGCCGGATGAAGCCGGTCTCGCCACTCCAGGGTTGCGCGGACTTCTGCGGCTCGGACATGAGCGCGATGAGGCGGAAGTTGGCGTTGCGCCGCTCGGTCTCCTGCAGCTCGTCGAGGAACGCCGCGTCCTCGCGCCGCAGCAGCCGCACTTCGTGGAGCGCCATCGGCTCAGAACGTGCGGATGCCGGGGAAGCCGTCCGGGCATTCGTGGCGCTTGCCGTCACCGTCGTACCAGTAGAGCCTGTCCTTGTCCTCGCCGGCGGTCAGCTTGTGCGAGCCGTCGCAAAAGGGCTGGTTCTTGGACAGCCCGCAGCGGCAGAGGTACTTGTCTTCGCCGCCGACGGTGAGCTTGTACGGTTCCTGCCAGGTGCGTTTCACGATGCGTGCCATTACGGGCTCCTTTCTCTGTCGACGGCGAGCGGGGTTGCGCTATCCTCTATAGAGTCGGAAACGGGGCGCGGCGTTCCCGCCATGCGGCGCGCGGACGGCCGGGCGAACGTACGAGCACCGTGTTCACAGTCCTCTACTTCAGCGACATCCACATCGAAATCCGCGACAAGGCGGGCCGGCTCGGCTGGACGGAGCTGATGCCTCTCGACCTGGGGCCGGACCTGCGCGACTTCGCCGGCAAGGCGGATTTGCTGGTGCTCGCCGGCGACATCGGCAGGATGCGCTCGCAACGCGCCGTCTCGACGCTGCGCTACGCGGAGCAGGCCGCGCAGCTGCTCGGCTGCCCCGCGCTCGTCGTGCCGGGCAACCACGAGTACTACCGCGGCTCGTTCGACGAGGTGCGCGAGGAGATGCTCGCCGCGCGGGTGGACGGCGTGACGGTGCTCGACCGCGGCGAGGCGCGCTATCCGATCGCGCGCGGCGCGCTGCGCGTGCTCGGCGCGACGCTGTGGACCGACTACGCGGCCAACGGCGATCCGGCGCAGGCGATGCGGCTCGCCCGGGAAAAGATCGTCGACCATCACCTGATCACGCGCCGCGGCGGCGCGCCGTTCCTGCCCGAGGACGCGCTCGCGGAGCATCGTCTTTCGCGCGCCTGGCTCGCCGCGCGCCTGGCCGCGCCGCACGACGGGCCGACGCTCGTCGTGACGCATCACGTTCCGCATTCCGCCGCCCGCCACCCGGGGTTCGGCGTCACGCCGCTGTCGCCCGCGTTCCACAGCGATTGCGACGAGCTGATCGACGCCGCGGCGCGTGCCGGCGTCGCGGCCTGGATCTTCGGCCATCACCACTGGAGCCACGAGCTCGAGCTGCGCGGCCTGCGCCTTGTCTCGGCGCAGACCGGATATCCGGGCGAGCAGACCGGCTGGCGGGGTCCGGGGCTGCTCTCGATCACGGACGGCGCTCTTTCGCATCGTTGAGCCTGGGCAGCCGCGCGACGCCGAAAGCGCGGCGCAGGGCCTGCAGCTCGGCGTGGTGCAGCAGCACGAGCTCGTTCAGCTTGCGCTCGCCTTTGGGGGCGAGGCGCACCTCGACCCGGCGCCGATCCTCGCGCGCCGGGCGCTTGGCGACCAGCCCGAGCGCCTCGCAGCGCCCCACCAGCGCGACCGCGCCGTGGTGATGCGACTGCAGCCGCTCGGCGAGCTCGCCGATGGTGGCGCTGTCGCGCCCCGGAAAGCCGCGCAGGTGCAATAGCAGCAGGTACTGCAGCGGGGTGATGCCGGCGGCGCGCACCGCCTGCTCGCTGAAGCGCAGGAAGCGCCGGATCTGGTAGCGCAGCTCCGAAATCGCCTCGAACTCGCGCTTGGAGAGCTCTGCGGCGCCTGTTTTGCGCTTCGCGGCCATAGGCGCAAATATATCACAGCGTGATATTCTCGCCGGCTTTGTTCCGGAGGTCCGATGCAGTCCTCGTCCGCCGCCCGCCCGCCCGTTCCGTCCAGGCTCGGAGACTATTCGGTGCGGCCGCGCATTCTGCTGATCGGCGCGCTCGCGCTGGCGGTGGGCGCGGTCGCCGCCGTGGTGGCCGACGCGCTGCTCAAGCTGATCGGGCTGATCACGAACATGGTCTTCTACCAGCGCCTGGAAACTGCGCTGGTGGCGCCGGGGGCCGTGCATCATGCGTGGTGGCTGATCGTCGCGGCGCCGGTGCTCGGTGGGCTGGTCGTCGGCCTGATGGCGCGCTACGGCTCGGAGGCGATCCGCGGCCACGGCATGCCCGAGGCGATCGAGGCGATCCTGCGCAACGGCAGCAAGGTCCGGCCGCGCATCGCCCTGCTCAAGCCGGTGTCGGCGGCGATCACGATCGGGACCGGCGGACCGTTCGGCGCCGAGGGGCCGATCATCATGACCGGCGGGGCGTTCGGCTCGCTGATGGCGCAGACGCTCGCGCTCACCGCCGACGAGAGAAAGACGCTGCTCGTCGCCGGGGCGGCCGCCGGGATGGCGGCGACCTTCAACACGCCGCTCGCCTCGATCCTGCTCGCGGTCGAGCTGCTGTTGTTCGAGTTCAGGCCGCGTTCCTTCGTGCCGGTGTCCCTCGCCGTGGTGGTCGCGACCGCGCTGCGCTGGCCGCTGCTGGGCGCGGCGCCGATCTTCGCCACCGATCACGCGCTGCCCGCGCTCGTGTTTCCGGACCTGCTGCTGTGCGCTGCGGCCGGCGTGGTCGGCGGCGTCGTCGCCTGGCTCGCGACCTCGCTCGTGTACCTGTCGGAGGACGCCTTCCGCAAGCTGCCGATCCACTGGATGTGGTGGCCGGCGATCGGCGGGCTGATCATCGGCGTGGGCGGCCTTTTCGAGCCGCGCGCGCTGGGCGTCGGCTACGACGTGATCGGCACGCTGCTCGCCGGCCGCGCGACGCTCGCGCTGATCGTGGGGATCCTGGTCGTCAAGACGCTGATCTGGAGCCTGTCGCTCGGCTCGGGCACATCCGGCGGGGTGCTCGCGCCCGTGTTCATGATCGGCGCGGCGCTGGGCTCGCTGCTCGGGTACGTGTTCCCGCCGGTGGCGCCGGGGTTCTGGGCCCTGATGAGCCTCGCGGCGGTGGTCGGCGGCGTCATGCGCAGCCCGCTCACCGGCGTCGTGTTCGCGATGGAGCTCACCCACCAGTGGGACGCGGTAATGCCGCTGATCGTGTCCTCGACGGTCGCGTTCCTTCTTTCGGTGCTGGTGCTCAGGCGCTCGGTGCTGACCGAGAAGGTGGTGCGCAAGGGCACCCATCTGACGCGCGAGTACTCGGTCGACCCGCTCGAGGTGTTCCTGGTGAGCGAGATCATGCCGACGAGCTTCCTTTGCTTTCGCTGCGGCACGGACCTGGAGAGCGCGCTGGCGGAAGCCGCCACGGCGTGGTCGGGCGCGGCGAGGCGCCGCCTCGCCCACGTGCAGCGGCTCTACCCGGTGCTGGACGAGGCCGGGCTGCTCGCCGGGGTGGTCACCGCCAGTCAGCTGTACCGCGCCGTGGACCCGAAGGCGCCGATCGACGAGCTGATGGTGCGCGAGCCGGTGCTCGGCTATCCGGACATGACGTTGCGCGAGCTGGCGAACCTGATGGCGCAGAGCGAGGTGTCGAGCGTGCCAATCGTCGATCGCGCCGCGCCGCGGCGGGTGCTGAGCGTGATGGCGCTGGACCAGGTGCTCGAGGCGCGCCTGCGCGACGTCGACGAGGAGCACAAGCCGGAGCGCGTGCTCAACCTGCTGCACGTGCGCGCGCTGGCCGGCGGCCGGCTCCTCGTGCGTCGCCGGCCCCGGCGCTGATTCAGCCGGCGCCGCCCTCGCGCATGAGCGGGATGATGACTTCCTCGAAGGCCTGGTCCCATGCCTTGGCGGCCGCGGGCGACCACGCCGTGCCGAGGCGCTGCCCGAGCATCTCGACGAACACCGCCTTGAAGTTGGCGAGGTCCTTCGGCGCGAGCGCGTAGGGCTTGTGCGCGGCGCCGAGCTTGTGCACGTGCGGCGCGATCACGCGCCGGTCCTCCGACATGCGCGCCACCAGCGCCATGGTCTCGACCATCTTGTCCAGGTGCTTGGGATCGAGCTGCTGCGGAAACAGCTTCCGGTAGCCCGGAAAGCGCTCGAAGAATCGCGCGTAGAACGATTTGACGAAGGCCATCGGGTCGTCGATGGCACCCCAGGTCTCGGCAATCAGCTCGGTATTCATAACCACCCCCTCCGAAAAATCTTATCGCTCGCCGCCGGGGGGTGACTTTGACCTAGCGCAAGCTATGCGGCCGGCGCGGTCGAGCCGCGGACGACCAGCTCGACCGGGAGCTCGACCCGCGTCTCGACATGCTCCCCGTTCAGCCGCGCCAGGATGTGCTGCGCCGCGCGCCGCCCGATCTCCGCGGTGGGAATGTGCATCGTGGTCAGGCCCGGGGGCAGGTGCGCCGAGAGCTCCATGTCGTCGACGCCGGTGATGGACAGATCGCGCGGCACGTCGAGGCCGAGCGCGTGCGCCTCGATCAGCGCGCCCTGCGCGAGGATGTCGTTGCCGCAGATGACGGCGGTCGGGGCGGCCCCGGAGCCCAGCATCGCGCGCAGGGCCTCGCGTCCGCTTTGCACCGAGAACGAGGTCTCCACCACGCGCTCGGGGCGCAGCGCGATGCCGCGCGCGCTCAACGCCTCGCGCACCCCGACGATGCGGTCGCGGGCGCGATCGTTGTGCGCGGTGTAGCCGGAGATCATCGCGAGCTCGCGGTGGCCGAGGCCGTAGAGGTACTGGGCCACGCGCGCGCCGACTTCGCGGTTGTTGAAGCCGACGCAGTCGTGATGGCCGCTTTCGTCGAGCGACCAGGTCAGCACGTAGGGGCTCTTGAAGCCCGCCAGCAGCTGGTACAGCTCGAGGCTGTGATCGGTGCCGACCAGCACCAGGCCGTCCACGCCGCGCTCGAGCAGGGCGCGGGTGACCTCCACTTCGCGGGCGGAGTCGTACTCGTGCGATCCGAGCAGGAGCTGGTAGGCGTGCTCCCCGAGCTCGCGCTGCAGCGCCTGGGTCGAGTTGGCGAAGATGGCGTTGTCGAGCGTGGGGATGACCGCGCCGATGGTGTGGGTGCGGCGCGAGGCGAGCGCGCGCGCGGCGCCGTGCGGCATGTAGCCGAGCCGGCGCGCGGCGTCCTGCACCCTGGCGAGGGTCGCGGGCCTGAGCAGGTGCGGCGCCGACAGCGCGCGCGAAGCGGTCGCGAGCGAGACGCCCGCCACCCGGGCGACGTCGTCCAGTTTCGCCTTGTCTTTGTTGTCCGACATCCGTTGAGCTGCCATCGCGAAGCGACTATGGAAGCGCATTCAGAAAGATGCAACGTTGCACTGCATCATAATTATGCGTTGACTTTTGGATTTCTGCACAGATAAAATGAAAGCGCTTCCATTTCAAGCTTTGCACCTAGCCGGGCACTTTCGGACTTTCACGCTCCCGCAGAGGAGCGGCCGCAAGGCCCGCCGGAGACAACGAGGATCACGGACATGGCTGCATCCCGCATTCGAACCGCCGGCAGCGTCGCGCTGTGGCTGTCGCTGCTGGTCTTCGGCATCTATTTCCTCAACGTCCTGCTCGGCGGCCCGCTGCACGGCAAGCCCTGGATGACCGACGTGCAGGAAATGCTGACCTTGTACCTCGCGGTCATCCTGTTCGTCGCCGGCACGCTGTGCCGCGAAGCCGAAGCGAATCGCGCCAAGGCCGGGCAGGGGAACCACGCGAATCCATCATCGAACCGGAACACCCACTAGAGAGAAAGGAGGAAACAGACATGCATAAGTCACCCGAGCGGTTGACGCAAGAGCGCCGCAGGTTCCTGAAAGTTGCCGGCACCAGCGGCTTCACCGTCGCCGCGCTCGCCGGCGCGGGTGGAACCCTGTTCTCGGAATCCGCGGTCGCCCAGACCCGCAACGAGGAGGCGCAGCGCCAGCAGGCGGCCAAGTACGAGATGACGATCGCGACCGCCTACGTTCTCGGCGCTTCGCGCAGCTACCCGATCCTGCAGCGCCAGTTCAAGGAGAACATCCAGAACGCGACCCGCGGCAAGGTCTACGTGCGGCTCGCGCCCGCCGGCCAGCTCGGCGCGGGCGGCGCCCTGGCGAAGAAGGTCCAGGACGGAACGATCCAGGCCGCGCAGCACTCGCTGTCGAACTTCGCCCCGTTCGCGCCGGTGGTGGACATGATCAACCTGCCTTACTTCTGCGGCGCGAACCAGAAGTTCGTCAACCTGGTGAGCTCGGACGCGTGGAACAAGGAAGTGAATCCGAAAGTCGAGGCGAGGGGATTCAAGCCGCTCTTCTACGTCGTGATCGACCCGCGCACGGTCGCCGTGCGCAAGGGCGAGCACGCGGTGATCCTGCCGAAGGACCTGAACGGAATGAAATTCCGCGTTCCCGGCTCGAAGATGCTGCAGCTGTACTACCGGCTGCTCGGCGCGAACCCGACGCCGGTGGCCTGGGGCGAGACGCCTTCGGCGATCAAGCAGGGGGTGGCAGACGCGCTCGATCCGTCCGCCGGCGCGCTGTACGTGTTCGGCTTCAAGGACATCCTGAGCAACATCACCTTCACCCGGGCGGTGCCGGACAGCCAGGTGTACTCGTGCAACCTGCAGTGGTTCAAGTCGCTGCCGAAGGACGTCCAGGACGGCATCGACGAGGCCTCGCAGATCACCTTCCAGCAGAACCTGGCCCAGGTGCCGGCGTCGCGCAACTTCGCGATCGCCGAGCTCGAGAAGGCGGGGGTGAAGTTCCACTACCTGACCGACGCCCAGATCGAGGTGTGGAAGAAGACGGGCGGCTACCAGCGCCCTGAGTGGAACGACTTCAGGCTGGAGCTGGCCGGCTCGCAGGCGGTGTTCGACAAGCTCGAGCAGGCCGCCAATACGCCCGCGCGCCTGGTCGTGAACGACGCCTGATCCGACCGTTCCCCGCAAGGAGAGACCGATGAGCAAGTGGCGCGCATCGCTGACCTACCTCGATCGCAATCTGGAGCGCTGGGCCTTGCTGGTGTTCTACAGCATGGTGGTGATCACGATGGCCGTCGAGGTGCTGCGGCGGGAAGTGTTCTCTTATTCGTCGGTCTGGGGCGAGGAGATCGTGCGCTATTCGTTCATCTACCTCGCCTGGATCGGGGCCGCCGCGGCGGTGCGCGAGCGCGCGCACATCCGCATCGACGTGATCTTCGAGGCCTGCCCGATGCGGCTGAAGGCGCTGCTCTACCTGTTCGGCGACCTGGTCATGGTCGTGGTGTCCTGCTACGCCCTGTACTGGTCGTGGGACAGCCTGATGGTGAGCGCGAAGTTCGGCGCCGTGTCGCACGGCCTGCGGGTGCCGATGGTGTGGTTCCGCAGCGCCGTGCCGATCGGCTTCGGCCTTCTCCTTTACCGGCTCGCGCGCTCGATCCTGCGCGACCTCTCCGACATACGGCACCGCCGCCCGGTCTACCTGGGCGAGCGTCTGTTCGACTGATATGAACTCCCTTTATCCCGGAACCGGCGCGGAAGTCCTCACCCTGGGCTGGAGCTTCTACGGGCCCATGATCCTGTTCGTCGCCCTGACGGTGCTCGGGGTGCCGATCTGGGCGGTCATCGGGGCGACCTCGGTCGCGCTGCTGGTGTGGTCGCACACGCTGCCGCTCACGCTGCTCGGCAGCTCGCTGTTCGACGGCATCGACGCCTTCGCGCTGACCGCGGTGCCGCTGTTCATCCTGACCGGCGACGTGCTGGTGAGGACCGGCTTGAGCCGCAAGTTCCTCGACGTGGCCGAGGCCCTGACCTGCTGGACGCGCAGCGGCTTCGGCTCGGCCACGGTGCTGGTGTGCGGCATGTTCAGCGCCATCTCGGGCTCGGACGCCGCCGGCGCGGCGGCGGTGGGCCGGATGACGATCGAGCGGCTGGTCGAATCGGGCTACCCGAGGCCCTACGCCTGCGCGCTGGTCGCCTCGGGCGCGTGCACCGGGATCCTGATTCCGCCGTCGATCTCCTACATCATCCTCGGCCTGGTGCTGGGCATCTCGGCCTCGACCCTGTTCCAGGCCGCGCTGGTGCCGGGCCTGATGATCCTGGCGGGCATCTTCGTCACCAACAGCGTGGTCAACCGGCGCTACGCCTACGAGCGCAGCGAGGCGATCTCGGTGCGGGAGTGGCTCGCGAACATCGCCGCGGCGCTCAAGCGCGGCTGGTACGCCTTCATCGTGCCGGGGATCATCTTTTACGGCATCTTCTCGGGCCGCCTGACGCCCACCGAGGCGGGCGCCACCGCCGTGGTGACGACCATGATCATCGGCTTCGTCATCGGCACGCTGAAGCTCGCCGATTTCCCGTCGATGCTGGTGAGCTCGGCCAAGGTCAACGGCGTCATCCTGCCGATCATCGCGTTTTCGCTGCCGCTCGCCCAGGCGCTGGCGACGATGGACGTGCCGCAGGGCTTCGTGATGGCGGTGACCAGCATCTCGAGCAATCCGCACGTGCTGATCCTGCTCATGATCGGGATCCTGGTGGCCGCCGGCTGCGTGATGGAGACCACGCCCAACATCGTGATCCTGGCGCCGATCCTGAAGCCGCTGGCCGACCAGATCGGGATGAACGAGATCCAGTTCTGCGTGATGATGATCACCACGCTCGGCGTGGGTTTCATCACCCCGCCGCTGGGCCTGAACCTATTCGTCGTCTCCGGCCTCACCGGCGAATCGATCCTGAGGATCGCCAGGCGCGCGGTGCCTTTCATGCTGTCGATGCTGGCGGTGGTGCTGCTGATCGCCTACGTGCCGGCCATTACGACCTTTCTCCTGCCGGCCGCCTACAAGTGAACGGGCACGACGCCGCCAACCATGAACCTGTGAAGACCAACCTATGACAACGTATCTGAAGAAAGCGAGCAAGACTCCCGAATCCGAAACGGCGACCGCGCAGAGAGTGGTCACCGAGATGCTGGCCGAAATCGAAAGGAACGGCGAGGCCGCCGTCCGCGAGTACGCGAAGAAGCTCGACAAGTGGGAGGGCGACTTCGTGGTCGGCAAGGCCCAGCTGGCGGAGAACGCGAAGCGCGTTCCGGCGCAGATCCGCAAGGACATCGACTTCGCGATCGACCAGGTCTACCGCTTCGCGGTCGCGCAGCGCGAATCGCTGAAGGAGTTCGAGATCGAGCTGCACCCCGGCGTGCGCGCCGGCCAGAGGGTCCTGCCGGTGAACGTCGCGGGCTGCTACGCGCCCGCCGGGCGCTACGCCCACATCGCCTCGGCCTACATGGGCACGGCGACCGCCAAGGCCGCCGGGGTGAAGACGATCATCGCCTGCTCCGGGCCGTTCCGCGGCGGGCCGATGCACCCCTACCTGATGTACGCCTTCGACAAGGCGGGGGCCGACGTCATCATGACGCTGGGCGGCGTGCAGGCGATCGCGACCATGGCCTACGGGCTGTTCACCGGCAAGCCGGCCGACGTCATCGTCGGTCCGGGCAACAAGTTCGTCGCCGAGGCGAAGCGCGCGCTGTTCGGCAAGGTGGGCATCGACGTCTTCGCGGGGCCGTCGGAGATCGCGATCATCGCCGACGACTCCGCCGATCCGGCGCTCGTGGCGAGCGACCTGGTGGGGCAGTCCGAGCACGGGCACGAGTCCCCCGCCTGGCTGTTCACCACCAGCAGGCCGCTCGCGCAGGAAGTGATGGCGCGCATGCAGCGCCTCATCGAAGCGCTGCCGCCCACGGCGCGCGAGGCGGCCGGCGCCGCCTGGCGCGATTACGGCGAGGTGATCCTGTGCGACAGCCCCGAGGAGGTGGTGGAGGTCTCCGACCGCTACGCGGCCGAGCACCTGGAGGTGCACGCGAAAGGCCTCGACTGGTGGCTGAAGCACCTGAGCTGCTACGGCTCGCTCTTCCTCGGCGAGGAGACCACGGTCGCCTACGGCGACAAGGCGAGCGGCCCCAACCACGTGCTGCCGACCAAGGGCGCGGCGCGCTACTCGGGCGGCCTGTCGGTGCACAAGTTCCTCAAGACCTTCACCTGGCAGAAGATGACCCGCGAGGCGGCGCGCGACATCGGCGAGGTGGCGGCCCGCATCTCGCGGCTCGAGGGCATGGAGGCGCACGCCCGCACCGCCGACGACCGCCTCGCCAAGTACTTCCCCGAGCAGAAGTTCGACCTCGGCGAGCGCGTCACGGTGTGAGCCTGGCGCCGCTGTTTTCGCTCGAGGGCCGGCGCGCGCTGGTGACCGGGGGCAGCTCGGGAATCGGCGAGGCGATGGCGCGCGCGCTGGGGCTGGCGGGCGCGAAAGTGATGATCGCTGCGCGCGGCGCCGAAGGCGCGCTCGAGGCCGCGCTCGAGCGCCTGAAACGGGACTCGATCGACGCGCACGGCCTGTCCGCCGACCTCTCCCGGCTCGAGTCGCTGCCGGAAGTCGGGGCGAAGGCGGTGGCCGGGATGGGGGCGATCGACATCCTCGTCAACGCGGCGGGCGTGAATCTGAGGCAGGCATTCGAGAACGTCACGCCCGCGGCCTGGAATCTTCAGCTCAACCTGCACCTGGGCGCGCCCTTCTTTCTTACCCAGGCGCTCGCGCCGGCGATGGCCGGGCGCGGCTGGGGGCGGATCATCAACATCGCCTCGCTGCAAAGCTTCAGGGCCTTCGACAACGGCGCGCCCTACGGCGCGGGCAAGGGCGGCATCCTCCAGCTCACGCGGGCGATCGCGCGCGAATGGTCCGGGCGCGGGGTGACCTGCAACGCGATCGGTCCGGGCTTCTTTCCCACCGCGCTCACCGCGCCGGTGTTCGGCGATCCGGAGCTTGCACGGCAGCAGGCGGCGCAGACCTGCATCGGCAGGAACGGCGCGCTGGACGATCTGTTTGGGGCAACGGTTTTTTTCGCGAGCGACGCCAGCACTTACGTGACGGGGCAGACGCTCATGGTCGACGGAGGATACACGGCAAAATGAAAGCGCTTGTCTATACGCAACCCGAGGAAATGCTCCTGCGCGAGCAGCCCGCGCCGCGCGCGGGCGAGCAGGAAGTGGTGCTGAAGATCGACGCGGTCGGCATCTGCGGCTCGGACATGCATGCCTACCACGGCCACGATCCGCGCCGCCTGCCGGGCCTGGTGCTGGGCCACGAGTTCTCGGGCACGATCGTCGAGAGCCGCTCGGCCGCGCATCCGGTCGGCGCGCGGGTCACCGGCAATCCGCTGATCACCTGCGGCCGCTGCGAGTACTGCATCAGCGGCCGCGACAACCTGTGCGCCCGCCGCACCATGGTCGGCATGACCCGGGCCGGGGCCTTTGCCGAGTTCATGTCGATCCCGGGCGCCTCGCTGATCGAGCTGCCGCAGGACCTGCCGCCGGCGAAGGCCGCGCTGACCGAGCCCGCCGCGACCGCGGTCCACGCGATCAACCGCTCGCTGCCGTTCCTCGCCCGTCCGCTGCTCGAAAGCCGCTGTCTGGTGCTGGGCGGCGGCGCGATCGGGATGCTCGCCGCGCTGCTGCTCAGGCATCACGGCGCGCGCGGCACGCTGGTGACCGAGGTCAATCCGGGGCGGCGCAAGGCGATCGAGGCGCACGCCGGGGCGGCGACGCTCGATCCGCGCGAGGCCGCGCCGGAAGAGGGCGCGTTCGACTTCGTGATCGACGCCGTGGGCTCGAAGCTCACGCGCGTCAGCGCGCTGAAGGCGGTCAAGCCCGGCGGCGTGGTCATGCACGTCGGCCTGCAGGACTGGGACAGCGAGATCGACATGCGCAAGCTCACCCTCGCGGAGATCGCGCTGCTCGGCGCCTATACCTACGCCACCGCCGACCTGCGCGCCGCGGTGCGGCTGCTGCACGAGGGCGCCTTCGGCAACCTCGAATGGGTCGAGACGCGGCGCCTGGAGGACGGCCCGCGGGCCTTCGCCGACATCGCCGCCGGGAATATCGCTTCGGCCAAGGTCGTGCTGATCCCGTAAGCCGGGCGCCAGTTCGCTCGCCGCCGGCGTCCATCGCCTACAATCGGCACATGCAAGTCAAGCTGGTTGGCATCGCGGGCAGCCTGCGGCGCGGCTCGTTCAACGCCGCGCTGCTGCGCGCGGCCGCGGCGTCGATGCCGCCCGACAGCACGCTCGCGCTCGGGTCGATCGCGGGCATCCCGCTCTACGACGCGGACCTCGAGGCCGAGCACGGGATTCCGGAACCGGTCGCGCGCCTCAAGGACGCGATCGCCGCGGCCGACGGGCTGCTGCTGGTGACGCCGGAATACAACAACAGCCTGCCGGGCGTGGCGAAGAACGCGATCGACTGGCTGTCGCGCCCGCCGGCCGACGCCGCGCGCGTGTTCCGCGCCAAGCCGGTCGCGATCGCGGGCGCCTCGCCGGGCGGATTCGGCACCATCCTGTCGCAGAACGCCTGGCTGCCCGTGTTCCGCACCCTGGGCGCCGAGCTGTGGACGGGCGGGCGGCTGCTGGTGTCGCGCGCCGGCAGCGCCTTCGACGCGAGCGGCGAGCTCGTCGACGCAGGCGTGCGCGAGAATCTGGTCAAGTTCCTTGCAGGCTTCGTCGACTACGCGCGCCGCTGACGGCCTGCCGCCGCCGCAGCTGCGCCGCGCGATGCTCGCGATCGGGCTCGCGATCATGATGGCCGTGCTCGACGGCACGATCGCGAACGTGGCGCTGCCGACCATCGCGCGCGACCTGAACGCCACGCCGGCGGACTCGGTCTGGGTGGTGAACGCCTTCCAGCTCGTGATCACGGTGCTGATGCTGCCGCTCGCCTCGCTGGGGGAGATCGTCGGCTACCGGCGGATCTACCGCATCGGGCTCGCGGTGTTCACGGCCTCCTCGCTCGCCTGCGCGCTGTCCCATTCGCTGCTCGCGCTGACGCTCTCGCGCGTGGTGCAGGGGGTCGGCGCGGCCGGGATCATGAGCGTCAACGCGGCGCTGGTGCGCTTCATCTACCCGCGCGACAAGCTCGGACGCGGGATCGGGATCGTCGCGATGGTGGTGGCGGTTTCGGCGGCGGTGGGCCCGACGGTGGCGGCGGGCATCCTCTCGGTCGCGAGCTGGCCGTGGCTGTTCGCGGTCAACGTGCCCATCGGCATCGTCACGATCACCCTCGGGCGCGGCCTGCCGCGCACGCCGCACGCGGCGCGGCGCTTCGATTACTTCTCGGCCCTGCTCAACGCGCTGTTCTTCGGCCTGCTGATCGTCGCGATCGACAGCATCGGGCACAGCGAGCCGCTGGCGGTGAGCGCGCTCGCCTTCCTCGGCGCGGCGCTCGCGGGCGTGGCGCTGGTGCTGCGCCAGCTGCCGCAGGCCTCGCCGCTGCTGCCGGTCGACCTGCTGCGGATTCCGATGTTCGCTCTCTCGATCGGCACCTCGGTCTGCTCGTTCACCGCGCAGATGCTCGCCTACGTCTCGATCCCGTTCTACTTCCAGGACGTGCTCGGGCGCGACGCGGTGGCCACCGGGCTGCTGATCACGCCCTGGCCGGTCGCCGCGGCGGTGATGGCGCCGATCGCCGGGCGCCTGGCGGACCGCCACCCGGCGGGGCTGCTCGGCGCGGTGGGACTCACCGCCTTCGCCGCGGGGCTCGCGCTGCTCGCGCTGCTGCCGGCCTCGCCGAGCGACCTCGACATCGTCTGGCGCATGGCGCTCGCGGGCGCGGGCTTCGGCCTGTTCCAGTCGCCCAACAACCGCGCCATCGTGACGTCGGCGCCGACCGAGCGCAGCGGCGGGGCGAGCGGCATGCTCGGCACCGCGCGGCTGCTCGGGCAGACCAGCGGCGCCGCGCTGGTGGCACTGATGTTCGGCCTCGCCGGCGGGAACGCCACCTGGTGGGCGCTCGGCTGCGCGGCCGGCATCTCGCTGCTCGCCGCGGCGGTGAGCGGCACTCGCCTGATGAACGCCGCGGCTCAGCGCGCGTAGCGCTCGGCGTTCTGCTGGGCGGCGCGCGCGCCGGCGGCGTCGCCGAGCGCGTCGCGCGCCTGCGCGATCAGCTTCCAGTTCTCGGCGCGCAGCGCGTTATCGCTTCCGGCCCAGGTATTGGAGCGCGCGGCGAGGCTTTCGGCCTGGCTGTACTGGCCCTGCTGCAGGCGGATGCGCGCAAGCTGCTGCCACAGCCGGGCGTCGCGCGGGGAGATGCGCAGGGCGCGCTCGAGGGTGGCCTCGGCGCTGCCGAGGCGGCTGGCCGCGATGTCCTCCTGCGCGCGCGCCATCAGGCGCATCACGGCGGGATTCTGCGGCGGGCCTGCGGCCGCGGGGGGCGGCAGCGGCGTGGCCGACGGCCCCGGGGCGACGGGTGCAGCCTCCACCGGTGCGGGGACCGTTCCCGGCTGCGGCGGCGGAGCCTCCGGGACCGCCTGCGGCAGCGGGGTTCCGGGCGCCACCCTGGGCGAGGGCGAGGCGGCGCAGCCGGCGAGCAGCGCGACGAGCAGGAAAGCGATCAGTCGCATGAGAGTTTCGACGCCTCCGGCCGCCGTTTGGTTTCCGCGCCCTGCCGGATCATTTTCCGAACAGGCGCTGGAAGAAGCTCTTCACATTATCCACCACCGGGTTGCCGGCGCAGGGGGCGCGCTGCGTCGGCGCCGAACCCTTGATGAACGGCAGCTCGATCGCGTCGGGGCAGTTCGAGTCGGCGAGCAGGCCGCTGTGGGGGTCGATCGTCGCCTGCACGATGTCCTCGGGCTGCGGATAGGCGACGGGCTCGGGCTCGAGCGCCGCCATCATGTCGCCCCAGACCGGCAGCGCCGCGGTGGCGCCGAGCAGGCGCGCGGGCCGGTTGTCGTCGTAGCCGACCCAGACCACCGCGACGTGCCCGCCGCTGAAGCCGGCGAACCAGGCGTCGCGCTGCTCGTTGGTGGTGCCGGTCTTGCCGGCGATGCCGAGCGGCGGCAGCCAGTTCGACAGCGTGCGCGCGGTGCCCTGGCGCACGACCTCCTGCAGCGCGGCGGTGAGCAGGTACATGGAGTCGGGCTTGTAGACCTGCGCCACCGCGAGCGGGTAGCGCTTGAGCGGATGGCCGTCGATGGTGGTGACGTCGCGGATCGCGTGCAGCGGCGAGCGGAAGCCCCCGCCGGCGATGGTCTGGTACATCTGGGCCATCTCGAACGGGGTCAGGTTGGCCGCGCCGAGCAGGGTCGAGGGGTAGGGCGGCAGCTCGCTGGTGATGCCCAGCCTGTGCGCGGTGGCGATCACCTTGTCGAGGCCGAGCGTGGTGCCGAGGCGCGCCGCGGCGACGTTGTACGAGTGCGCGAGCGCGAGATAGAGCGGCACCTCGCCGTGAAACACCCGGTCGTAGTTTTCCGGGCTCCACGGCTTGGCATCGGGCGCCTTCCAGGTGAACTGGCTGTCGTCGAGCAGGGTGGCAAGCGTGTAGCGCGAGGGATCCTCGAGCGCGGTGAGATAGATCGCCGGCTTGAGCAGCGAGCCGACCTGGCGGTAGGCGTCGAGCGCGCGGTTGAAGCCCTTGTAGCGCACGTCGCGCCCGCCCACCAGCGCCTGCACTTCGCCGGTCTGCGGGTCGGCCACCACCACCGCGCCCTCGAGCCCCGGCTTGCCGAAGCGGCGGCTGCGGTCGAACGCGTTCAGGCGGTTGACGAGCGCGTTCTCGGCGGCGGCCTGCACGCGCGGGTCGAGCGTGGTGAAGATGCGCAGCCCTTCGGAGCGCAGGTCGGCCTCGTCGTAGTCGTGCAGCAGCTGCCGGTGCACCAGGTCGACGAAGGCGGGGTAGGGCGTGGTGCCGGTCGAGGGCTTGGGGTTGAGGCCGAGGCCGGTCGCGCGCGCGGCCTCGTACTGCGCGGCGCTGAGGAAGCCCTCGTCGCGCGCCTGGCGCAGCACCAGGTTGCGCCGTGCCAGCGCGCGCTCGGGGTGGCGGTAGGGATCGTAATAGGTCGGGCCGCGCACCAGCGCGACCAGCAGCGCGCTCTCGGCGACGGTGAGCCGGTTGACCGGCTTGTTGAAGTAGAACTGGGCCGCCAGGCCGACGCCGTGGATCGCGCGGTCGCGGTCCTGGCCGAGGTAGATCTCGTTGAGGTAGGTCTCGAGGATATCCTGCTTGCTGTAGTTCAGCTCGAGCAGCACCGCCATGACGAGCTCGACCGCCTTGCGCCGCAGCGTGCGCTCGGGCGAGAGGAAAAAGTTCTTCACCAGCTGCTGGGTCAGCGTGCTGCCGCCCTGAACGTGGCCCGAGCCCAGGCTCAGGATCGCGCGCGCGATGCCGCGCGGGTCGAAGCCCCAGTTGGTGTAGAAGTGGCGGTCCTCGACCGCGATCAGCTCGTTGATGAGCGGGGTGGGCACCTGGCTCAGCTGGACCAGGATCCGGTCCTCGTTGTTGGCGGGATAGATGCCGCCGATCATGCGCGGCTCGAGGCGCGCGAGCGCGATATCGGCCCCCTGGGCGTCGGTCAGCGCGGTGACCGCCCCTTCGGCGAAGCTGACGTGCAGCTCGCGGGCGCGCTGCGGCCCGTCCCAGAACACGAACGGGCGCACCGCGATGTCGAGGCTGGAGCCGTTGCGCACGTACCAGCCCGAGCCCGCGTGCCGGGAGGGGCGGTAGCCGAGCTGGTGCAGCTCGCGCACCACTGCGTCCTCGGGCACCTTGAGTCCGACGTGCAGCTCGAGCGGCGCGGCGTAGATGCGCGCCGGCAGCGCGAAGCGCCGGCCCTCGAATTCGCGCCGGACCCGCAGGTCGAGGTGCAGGACGTAGGCCGACCCGATCAGCGCGAGCACCAGCAAGCCGAACCGGACGTACGGCCAATACCTTCTGCGACGAGCCATCGCGGCGATTCTACTGCTTCATTCTGGCGAAAATCTGGCCGAAACCCGGCGCCCGGGGGCGCATAAGCTGCGCTGAGCCCGCCATCGAAAAGTCATGCTTTCGTCAGGCTGAAGCGCAGTGTATTTAGCCTAGATCAAGAAATCATTAACTGCTGAATCAGCCGATCAGGCAGAAAAAAGAGGAGGGAGCGATGGACCACAAAGGCGATTCCAAGGGCATTTCGCGACGTCAATTCGGCAAGATCGCGGGCGCGGCCGCGGCCGGCAGCATGCTGCCCGGCTATGCCTTGCGCGCGCTGGCGGCGGAGACGGCCGACCAGATCATTCCGGGCAAGTCGTCGCAGATGATCATCCACAACGCCAAGCTCGGCGTGATGGAGACGCCGCTCACGCTGCTGCGCAAGTACGCGCACACGCCGAAGGAGATCCTGTTCTGCCGTTTCCACTACCCGCACGAGGGCAGCGCCGCGTGGTACGCGAGCCTGAACGCGCCCAAGCGCGAGGACTGGACGATCGAGATCGACGGCCTGGTTGCGCGCCCGCGCACGGTCAAGCTGTCCGAGCTCGAGAAGATGGACAGGGTCAAGCGCGTCTCGGTGATCCAGTGCGCCGGCAACGGCCGCTCGTTCTACGCCGCCAAGCAGAAGGTCGGCGGCGGCCAGTGGAAGAACGGCGGGATGGGCAACGTGGTGTGGGAGGGCATCCCGCTGCGGCACTTCCTCGCCGAGCAGAAGGCGCTGCCGGCGGCGTCGGTCAAGTGGCTGACGGCCGAGGGCTGGGACCAGCCCGCGACGTTCGAGGGCTCGGACTTCTCGAAGAGCTACCACCTCGAGGACGGCGCGCTCGACAACGCCATTCTCGCGTTCACGCTGAACGGCGAGCCGATCCCGGCCGCGCACGGCGGACCGGTGCGCCTGATCATCCCGGGCTACTACGGCAACATGAACGTGAAGATGCTGACCAAGCTGCTGTACATGGATCATCAGTCGCCGAGCGTGTTCCAGTCGATGGGCTACCGCTTCCCGCTGCGCCCGGTCGAGCCGGGCCAGTTCAAGGCGAACGACTACACGCTCGAGAACAGCCGTCCGACCTACGCGCACCAGATCAAGAGCGTGATCTTCTCGCCCCTGCCCGAGGACAAGCCGGGCGCGGGCGCGGTCGAGATCACCGGCGTGGCGTTCAACGACGGCACCGCGCCGATCACCAGCGTGCAGGTGTCGAGCGACGGCGGTCAGAGTTGGAGCGCGGCGACGCTCGAGACCCCCGAGAGCCCGTGGTCCTGGAACCACTGGTCGGTCAAGGCGAACCTGCGTCCGGGCACGAACACGCTGATGTCCCTCGCGACCGACGCGCTCGGACGCTCGCAGCCGCTCGACGGCCTGACGCGCTGGAATCCGCGCGGCTACGAGTGGAACGGTGCGGACCGCGTAGTCATCAACGTGTAATGCGGGTCCGCTTTCTGCTGTGCGCGGCGGCCCTCGCGGCCGCCGTTTTTGCGCCGCTCGCGCGCGCGGACAGGATCGAGCTGCCGCCCGGGCCCAACCGCGACCTGGTCTACGCCAAGTGCCGCACCTGCCATGACCTGCAGTACGTGAAGGAGTCGGCGGGCATCACCGCCGACAACTGGGAAGCGCTGATCGAGGACATGGGCCAGTACGGCCTGCGCATTCCGAAGGACGACAAGGACAAGATCATCAAGTACCTGGTGACCTATCTCGGGCCGAATCCGCCCAAGTCGCCGCCGAAGGCGGAGTCGCCCTCGCCGGCGGTGGACGGGGCGACCATGTACGCGCGCCAGTGCTCGGCCTGCCACCAGGCGCACGGCGGCGGCACGCCCGGATTCTTCCCGCCGCTGGCGGGCAATCACGACCTGTACCGCGACCGCATGTTCCCCGTCTACGTGGTGCTCAACGGCCTGACCGGACCGATCAAGGTCAAGGGCAGGCAGTACGACGGCACCATGCCGCCTTTCGACCACCTGTCGGACGCCGAGATCGCCGCGGTCATCGGCTACGTGCGCGCGGCCTGGAAGAACTCGGGGATGCGCCCGGCCGGGTTCGTCGACGTCGACGAGGTCGCGGTGAAGAAGGCGCGCACCAGGCCGATGAAGAACACGGAGGTTCACGCCTACCGCGAGGCGCACCGCTAGCTACCCGCGCGGTTCCGCGCGGCGTAGGATTGGCCGCGCATGCTCAAGATCAGTGCGATCGACCACGTCGTGCTGCGCGTCCGCGACGTCGATGCGATGCGCCGCTTCTACTGCGAGGTGCTGGGCGCCGAGCACGTCGCCTGGCGCCCGAAGCTCGGCATGAGCCACCTGCGCGCGGGCAGCGCGATGATCGATCTCGTGGTCGGCGAGGCCGGGGCCGGGGCCGGGCGGAACATGGACCACTTCTGCCTGCGCGTCGAGCCGTTCGACCAGGACGCGATCCTGGCGCATCTCGCGGCGCACGGCGTGACGCCGGGCGAGGTCGCGCGCCGCTTCGGCGCCGAGGGCAACGGGGTCTCGATCTACGTCACCGACCCCGAAGGCAACGTGGTCGAGCTCAAGGGTCCCTCCGACGGGGCTACTTCCCCTTCCAGCTAGGCTTGCGCTTGTTGAGGAAGGCGTCCATGCCCTCGCGGAAGTCCTCGCTCATGTAGCACATCAGCACCAGGTCGTTGCCCTCGCCGTGCGGGATCGTCGGGCGCAGGCGGCGCACGGCCTCCTTGGTCGCCTGGAGCGTCAGCGGCGCGAGGCTTGCGATGTGGCGCGCGAGCTCCTCGGCGCGGGCGGTGAGCGCAGCGCCGTCCTCGACCAGCTCGCCGACCAGCCCGATCGCGAGCGCCTCGTCGGACTCGATCAGGCGCGCCTTGAAGATCATGTCCTTGACCCGCGCCGGCCCGAGCAGCGCCACCAGGCGCGAGTAGTTGTTCATCGACAGGCAGTTGCCGAGCGTGCGCGCGACCGGAAAGCCGAAGCGCGCGCCCTTCACCGCGATGCGCAGGTCGCAGCACACCGCGATGCCCGCGCCGCCGCCGGTGCAGGCGCCCTGGATCGCGGCGATGGTCGGCACGCGGCAGGCTTCCAGCGCGCCGAGCACGCGGTCGATGCGCGCCTCGTAGTCGAGCGCGTCCTGCTCCTTGTCGAAGGCGCGGAACTGCGAAATGTCGGTGCCGGAGGCGAAGGCCTTGTCGCCCGCGCCGGTCAGCACCATGGCGCGGATCGAACGGTCGCGGTTCGCCTCCTCGCAGATCTCCGCGAGGCGGTCGTACATCGCGAAAGTGAGGGCGTTCCTCGCCTGCGGCCGGTTGAAGGTCAGGTACGCGATGCCGTCGCGCACCTCGTGCAGAAGGTCGGTCATGATGTTTCGCCCGCTTCGGTCGTTTCCTGGGGGTTTCGATTATCATGCATCGCATGAGCGCACAGGATGCCATTTCGCTGACGCGGTCTTTGCTCCGCTTCGACACGGTCAACCCGCCGGGGCGCGAAGCCGACTGCGCCCGCCACGCGGCCGGCTTGCTGCAGGAGTGGGGCTACGCGGTGGATTTTCACGAGTTCGAGCCCGGCCGCACCAGCGTGATCGCGCGTGCCGGAGGCTCCGAAGCGCGCGCGCCGCTCTGCCTCACCGGGCACCTCGACGTGGTGCCGCTCGGCAGCCGCAAGTGGGCGAGGGATCCCTTCGCCGGAGAAGCCGACGGCGACCGCCTCTACGGGCGCGGCTCCTCCGACATGAAAGCGGGCGTCGCGGCGATGCTGCTCGCGGCAAAGGCCTTCGCGGGAAAGCTCTCGGGCACGCCGGGCGTGGTGCTGGTGCTCACCGCGTCGGAGGAGAACGGCTGCATCGGCTCGCGCCATCTCGCGCAGCTGCCGCGGCTGATGGGCCGGGCGGGCGCGATCGTGGTCGGAGAGCCGAGCGCGAACCAGCCCTACGTCGGGCACAAGGGCTCGCTCAAATTCCACGCCTCGTTTCGCGGCGTGGCGGCGCACGGCTCGATGCCCGAGCTGGGCGAGAACGCGATCTACAAGGCGGCGCGCGCGGTGGCCGCGCTCGAGAAGTTCGATTTCCACGCCCACCCGCACCCTGTGATGGGCGCGCCGACGATGAACGTCGGCACGTTCGAAGGCGGCGCGGGCGTGAACCTGGTGCCCGACTCGGCGCGCATCGGCGTCGATATCCGCACCGTGCCGGGCATGGACCACGCGGCGCTGCTCACCGAGCTGGTGAAGCTGCTGGGCGACGCCGAGCTCGACGTGTTCTCCAACCTGCAGGCGGTCTGGACCGAGCCGGAGCAAGCCTGGATGCGGCGCGTGTTCGAGATCTGCGCCGGGCAGCTGGGCGCGGTGCCGGCGGTGCAGGCGGCGACCTACATGACCGATGCGGCGAACCTGCGCAAGCTGTGGGCCGGCGCGCCGACCGTGGTGCTGGGGCCCGGCGAGCCGCAGCAGGCGCACCAGACCGACGAATACTGCAGCATGGAAAAGATCCGCCAGGCGGTCGCGCTGTACGAGGCGCTGATCCGCGACTGGACGCTCAGCGCTTGAGCAGCTCCAGCAGCTGATCCATCGTCTCGTCGGCCCAGCGCTCCGGATCCTTGTCGATCTCGGCCTCGCCCCTGCGCACCAGATCCGCTGCGATCTTGCGGCGCTCGCACCAGCCGCGCCAGAACTGCTTGATTTCTTCCGCTGAAATGTCCATGGCAGGGCGATCCTACACCAGGGCCGAGGTTAGAATCACGCGGGCTTTCGCCTGGAGAAAGTGTTGCGAATCTGCATCTTCGGCGCCGGCGCGGTAGGAGGGCACTTCGCCGCCCGGCTGGCGGCGGCGGGACACGCGGTGTCGGTGCTCGCGCGCGGCGCCCAGCTCGAGGCGCTGCGGGCCGGCGGGGCGACGCTCGTCTCGGGCGGGGAGCGGGTGAACGCCCGCGTGCGCGCGAGCGACCGCCCGGCCGAGCTGGGCGGGCAGGACGTCGTCCTGCTCACGGTCAAGGCGACCGCGCTCGGCGAAGCGGCCGGCGGGCTCGCCCCGCTGCTCGGGCCGGACAGCGCGGTGGTGTTCTGCCAGAACGGCATCCCGTGGTGGTACGGGCTCGGCCTCGCGGGGGACCGGCCGCGGCCGCCCGATCTGTCGCGGCTCGACCCCGGCGGCGGTCTCGCGCGCGCGGTCGCGCCCGAGCGGGTGGTGGGCGGCGTCGTGTACTCGGCCAACGAGGTCACCGCGCCGGGCACGGTGCAGAACCACACGCCCGGGCGAAACATGCTGGTGGTGGGGGCGCCCGACGATCGCGATACGGCGCAAGTGCGGGGGCTGCGCGCCGCGCTCGAGGCGGCGGGCATCTTCTCGCCCGCGACCCGCGACATCCGCCAGGCGGTATGGCACAAGCTGGTGCTCAACCTCGCCAGCTCGACGCTTTGCCTGCTCGCCGAGGACACGATCACCGGCCTCGGCGCCGACCCCGCGCTTGCGGCGCTGCTCGAGCGCATCCGCGCCGAAGGCCGCGCGATCGCCGCCGCGCACGGCATCCGGGTCGAGAACGCGCCGCGCCGCCCGGGCGGCGCGCCTAGCGCGGCGGCGCACAAGCCGTCCATGCTGCAGGACTACGAGCGCGGCCGGCCGATGGAGATCGAGGCCCAGGTGATGGCGCCGCTCGCCTTCGCGCGTGCCGCGGGCGTCGCGGCGCCCGCGTTCGAGATCGCCGCCGCGCTCGCCGCGCACAAGGCAGCGGTGCGCGGCCTGTACGTGCTGCCGACCGAAACTGGAACTTGAAAGGAAACGAGATGAGTACACACGAAGTACACGTGCCGCACGCCCCGCACGGCCCGGAGCGCGGCCTGACGCAATGGGTCGCGATCTTTACCGCGCTGATGGCGACCTTCGGGGCGGTCGTCGGCCACGAGGCGAGCGAGACCGCGAACGAGGCGATCCTGCTGAAGAACGAGGCCGTGCTCAAGAAGGCGGAGGCCTCCAACCAGTGGTCCTACTACCAGCAGGTCAGCACCAAGGCCCACCTGATGCAGCTCGCGAAGGCGCTGACCCCGGCGGCCAAGCACACGGACTACGACCAGAAGCTCGCCAAGTACACCCAGCAGAAGGACGAAATCCAGGCCAAGGCGACCGCGTTCGAGGCCGAGGTTACGCGGGCGAACGACGCCAGCTCGGCGCTGCGCCAGCCGCGCCTCAACTACGCGTTCGCGCTGACGCTGCTGCAGATCGCGATCAGCGTGGCTTCGGTGACGGTGCTGACCGGAAGGAAGTGGCTGTTCGCGGTCGCGATCCTGGCCGCGGGCGGGGGAACCGGGTTCTGGCTGACGGCGCTTTTCGCGCACTGAGGCGCCGTGAAGGTCACGCTCATTCCCGTCACGCCGTTCCAGCAGAACTGCTCGCTGCTCGTCGACGAAGCCACCCGCAAGGCGGCGATCGTCGACCCGGGCGGCGACCTCGAGCGGGTGCTCGGCGCGCTCGGGCGCTCGGGTGCCGAGCTGGAGAAGATCCTCCTCACCCACGGTCACATCGACCACTGCGGCGCCACCGCCGAGCTGCGGCGGCGGACCGGCGTGCCTGTCGAGGGCCCGCAGCGCGAGGACGCGTTCTGGATCGCGCAGCTCGCCTCCCAGGGCGAGCGCTTCGGCTTCGCCGGCGTCGAAGCCTTCGAGCCCGATCGCTGGCTCGAGCAGGGCGACACGGTGCGCTTCGGCGACGTCGTGCTCGAGGTGCGCCACTGCCCCGGCCACACCCCGGGGCACGTGGTGTTCTATTCGCCGGCGGACCGGCTCGCGCTCGTCGGCGACGTGCTGTTCGCCGGCTCGGTCGGGCGCACCGACTTCCCGCGCGGCGACCCGGCAGCGCTGCTGCGCTCGATCCGCGAGAATCTCTTTCCGCTCGGCGACGACGTCGCCTTCATCCCCGGCCACGGCCCGGTGTCGACCTTCGGCGCCGAGCGCGAAAGCAATCCCTACGTATCGGACCGCGCGCTGCGCTGAGGGCTCAGGCCTGCTTGCCGAGAGCGCTTTTGCCGGCGATCGCGGCGGTGAAGCGCTCGAGCGCGCGCGAGAGCGCGCCGCGCGGGATGATGATCTCGATCAGGCGGAACGTCGTCTCGTCCGCGATCGCTTCCTCCAGCGCGGCGGCGAGCGCCTTGCGGGTGGCGACGCGCACGCCCTTGCCGCCCAGGCCCGCGGCCATCTCGGCGAACTTCCAGTCGTCGAGGTCGTTGTAGCCGGTGTCTTTCTGGAACGCCTTCAACATGCCCCAGGCGGAGTTGTTGAACAGCAGCACGACCGGGTTCCAGCCGTGGCGGCGGCAGTTGCCGAGTTCCCAGCCGGTCATCTGGAACGCGCCGTCGCCCACCAGCACGAGCGGGCGCTTGCCGGAGGCCGCCTGCAGGCCGAGCCCGAACGGAACGCCCGGGCCCATGGTCGCGTAGTAGCCCGGCGCCACCATCGGGGCGGGCATCACGTCCATCGCGGTGAACAGGCAGTCGCCCATGTCGGCGGCGATCGGCATCACGCCGTGGCGCGCGAACATGTCGTTGACCGCGGTGGCGATGTCGAGCGGGCGGATGGCGTGGCCGTCGGCCTTCAGGCCGCTGGGGTATTCGGCCCCGACCGGCGCGGCGTCGCCCAGGCGCTCGGCGCGCTTGAGCAGCGCGTCGACCAGCGCCTCGAGGCTGACGCCCGGATAGACGTGATGACCCAGGCGCACTTCGCCGTCGAAGGCGTGCACCGCGCTGCGCATGTCGATCTGCTGGCGCGAGACGCCGAAATTCGTGTCGCACAGGATGACCCCGAGCATCAGCAGGCCGTCGGAGCGCTCGACGATGTTGCGCACGCGCGCCTCGCCCGCGAGGCCGAGGTAGGTGCCGGCGAGCGGCGCGCCGGTCTCGGCCAGGATGCCCAGCCCCATGAAGCTCGTCACCGCCGGGATCGCGAGCTTCTTCGCCAGCTTCGCGACCTTCGCCTCGAGGCCGTAGCGCCTCACCTCGACGCCCAGCAGGAGCGCCGGCCGGCGCGCGGCGGACAGCAGCGCCATGACCTCGATCGCCGCCGCGTCGGCGGCCTTGCGGTCGATCGCCGCGGGCGCGAAAGGCGGCACCGCGCCGACCTCGGCGCCGACCATGTCGCGCGGCAGCTCGATGTACACGGGACGCGACTGGCGCCGCGCGGCGGTGAGCACGCGCGCGATCTCGCGCGGCGCCGCGGCCGCGTCGTCGAGCACCGCCTGCGCGCAGGTGACCTCGCTCATCACCAGGAACTGGCTGTCGAGGCGCTTGACCTGGTGGTGCAGGCCGAGGCCCATGCGGCCCTCGGCCGCGCCCGGGGCGCCGGAGATCACCACCAGCGGGGACTTCTCGGCGTAGGCGGTGGCTACCGCGTTGACCATGTTGAGCGCACCCGCGCCGTAGGTCACCGCGGCGACGCCGAGCGTGCCGCGGTAGCGCACGGCGGCGTCGGCGGCGAAGCCCACCGCCGGCTCGTGGCTGAGCGTATACAGCGGCAGGATGCGCGAGGCCTCGATTTCGCGGAAGAACGGCAGCGCGAAGTCGCCGGGGATGCCGAAGATCTCGCCCGCCCCGTAATTCCGGAGGGCCTCGAGGAGGGCGCGCGCGAGTTTCACGCGCGAATTCTAGTCCGGCTGGAGATTCCCGCGCGGATTCCGGGGCGTAGCGCCGCCTGTCGCCTGACAACAACAGACGGGAACCTTGCGCAATGCTGTCGCAAGTGCTATACGCCGCATGAGGCAGGCCATAACCAAGAACGGACCGTCCGGTCCGCCCCGAACAAGCGGCCTTGCCCCGCAATCGGATGCTCTGAAAGGGGGATGCAGCGCAACGAGTCTGAACTGAAACCACGCCCGCCGGAAGCCTGCGGCGCGCGTCCGGCATGGGAGGCGAACATGAAGCTACTGACCGGCATCAGCGAGCTCTTTTCCCGCCACGAGGGCCAGAGCAGCAAACGCCCGGCACGCAAGGCGAACCGGCGGACGCGCGCCGCGCCCCACCGCAGGCCGGTGTTCGAGCCGCTCGAGAACCGCATCCTGCTGTCGGTCGACCTGATCGGGGTGCCGGACTGGGTAGAACAGGGGCCGGGGCCAACCGAGACCGGCAGCGGCTTCATCCAGACCGGCGCAATTGAGACCGTGGTGGCGACACCCGGCGACGCCGACCGGCTCTTCGCGGGTACGGTCAACGGCGGCGTGTGGAGGACGGACAACGCGACCGCCGCAAGTCCGACCTGGACGCCGCTGACCGACGCATTCCCCTCGCTTTCGATCAGCGCGCTCGCGTTCAGTCCGCTCGACGGCAGCTTCGATACGCTGTACGCAGCGACCGGAGATCGCAGCTCGGGCAACTTCGTCGGCGGCCCGGAGGGCCGCATCGTGCGCACCACGGACGGCGGCAACACGTGGATCCTGTTGGGGGACGACCTTTTCGGCAAGGAGATCCGCAGCATCGTGCCCACCTCGGAAGGCACCGGCGTCGCCGACCAGGTGGTGCTCGTGGCGACGCCGGACGGCGGCGTCTACCGCAGCACCGACGGCGCCGAGACGTTCTCGCAAGTCTCCGGCTCGAGCGGCAGCACCGATGGCATCGACAACGACGCCGACGGAGTGGTCGACGAAGCGGGCGAGCTGAACCTGCCGTTCGGCGGGGCCACACACCTGGTCTCCGATCCCGGCGATCCGGACCGCTTTTACGCGGCGATACCGGGCCAGGGCATCTATCGCAGCGACGACGCCGGCGAGAGCTGGCGCCAGGTCAACGGGTCGCCCGCCGCGAACATCAACGCGGCGCTCCCCGGCACGCGCATCGAGCTGAGCGTGCACGACAGCGGGTCGGACAACGTGCTCTATGCGGCAGTGCTGCAGAACAACGTCCCGCCGCCGACCAACTTCACGCAACGCGTCGTGGGTCTGTTCCGCTCGCTTGACCAGGGCGACACCTGGCGAGCGGTGCAGAACCTGCCGCAGATTCCGCAGAACGGGCAGGCGGCCTGGCACTTCACGTTCGTCGCGCACCCGACCGACCCCGATGTGCTGTTCATCCGGGGCGACGTCAACGACGGCTACCGCGTCGTCATGGACGACGTCACGCCGGCCAACGACAGCTGGAACCCGACCCTCGGCGCGGGCGCCAACGGCACCTCGCCGCATGCCGATTCGCGCGACATGACCTTCGATGCCAACGGCGACCTGCTGGAGGCCGACGACGGCGGCCTGTACCGGCTGGTCGATCCGGACAACGCCGGAACCCGGGTGTGGGAACCGGTGAACGGCAATATCCGGCCTACCGAGATCTACGGCGTCGCCTACGACTCCCTGAATCACACGATCATCGGCGGCCTGCAGGACAACGGCAGCGCGCGCCAACGGGACCTCGCCGATGCGCAGTATCCGTTCACGTGGGACGGAATACAGGGCGCCGACGGCGGGATCCCGCTGGCGAGCACGGACGGCGCGACCTCTACCCAGTACACCAGCGGCCAGAACCTTGGAGGGTTCACGCGCCGCTCCGTCGACGCGACCAACACGCAGACCGGCGCCGTGGGCGTCGACCTGGTGGTGGACGGCGCGACCAACAATCCGGGAACGGTGGATCCCAACACGATATTCGGGGTGGAGCGTGCCGTGCCCGGCGGCAGCACGATCCAGTTCACCCAGCCGTACGTACTGAACGAGATCGACTTCGACCGCCTCCTGATCGGCACCAATTTCCTGTACGAGTCGTTCAATCGCGGGGACAACCTGACCGCCCTGGGCGGCCTCATGGACCTCAACGGCGACGGGCTGAACAACGACAACGACTTCAGCGACCCGCCGGCGAACACGATGCCGATCATCGACGAGGGCGACGAGTTCCGTCCGCTCAACCCGGTCGGCGCGGTGAGCGCGATGGCCTACGGCGGGCGCCAGGGCGGCGTGGACAACGCGGACGTCATCTACGTCGGCACCAGCGGCGGGACGGTGAATGGCACGTTCGGGCGGCTGTTCCTGCGCACGGCGGACACCACCGGCACGCTCGCGGACTTCGCCACGCTGACCGCCTATACCGGCGGCGCGCCGCGCGACATCGTGCTCGACCCGGACGACTGGGCGACCGCGTACGTGATCGACGCGAGCAACGTGTACGCCACCTACGACGCGGGGGCGTCCTGGGATCCGATCACCGAAAACCTGGGCGCGCTCACGGCCGATCTGAGGACCGTGGAACTGGTCACCGGCGGGTCGGGCGATGTGCTGCTGGTGGGCAGCGGGCTCGGCGTCTTCCGCAGTGCGGTGGGCCCGGCGGCGACTTCGCACTGGACCGAGTACGGCACCGGCCTGCCCAACGCGCTGGTGCGCGACCTCCAGTACGACGCGAACGACGACGTTCTCGTTGCCGGCAGTTGGGGGCGGGGCGCCTGGACCGTTCCGGACGTCAGCCTGAGCATCTTCACTCCCGGCCAGCTCGTGATCAACGGAGACATGGATTTTGCCGGCGAGAACGACGACATCCGGCTGGTGCGCCATGAGGGCAACACGCTCTTGCTCGATGCGTATCTGAATGGGACTTCGCCCGCGCTGTCGGTCGAGTTCGCGGCGCTGGACAGCATCGCCGTGAACGGTTTCGACGGTAGCGACACGCTGACGCTCGATTTCGGCTTCGGCGACGTGATCCCCGATTCCGGAATCGCCTACAACGGCGGCATCGATCCGGGCGCCACCGACGCGCTCGTCCTCGAGAACGGCACCTACGACACGGTGACCTACACCGCGACGGGTCCGGGCGCAGGCACGGTCGACCTCGACGGCGACGTCGTGAGCTACGCTTTCCTCGACCCGGTGATCGACGTCACCTCGGCCACGCACCGCGTGTTCGACGACGCCACCGGCACCGGGCAGACGATCGAGGTCGAGGGGGCGATCTTCGGCCTGACGCGGATCGACGACGGCGGCACGGGCGGCTTCGAGAGCGTGACCTTCACGCCTCCCTCGAGCGACCTGACGGTGAACGCCAACGACGGCAACGACTCGATCTTCGTCGACTTCGGCTCGGGCACGGGCCTGATCAACGTCAACGGCGGCGCAGGCGAAGATACGCTGCAGGTGAACGGCACCGCCGCGGACGACAGCATCACGGTGAGCGTGATCGAGGTGACGCGCGGCAGCGAGACGGTCGGCTACACGCTGATCGAGGACCTCGCGGTCACGGGCGGCGCTGGCGACGACGACATCACAGTGGGTTCGACCGGCGGCGCCGGCGCGAGGCTCGACGGCGAGCAGGGCTCGGACAGCTACACGGTATACCTCGGCAGCCTGTTCGGCACCGTGCTGCTGAGCGACACCGGCGCGCCCGCCGACACCGACACGCTGCTCGTCCAGGGCACGCTCTTCGACGACGAGCTGGTGATCGCGGCGAGCTCGATTACGCACGAGGCGGAGACCGTGAACTACTTCGGCATCGAGGAGCTCACGCTCGACGCAGGCGCGGGCAACGACACGATCACGGTGAACGGCACCGGCGCCGAGACGCTAGTGCTCGGCGGCGACGGCGACGACACGTTCCACGTCGTCGCGAACGGCAACTTCACGCTGACCCTGGACGGCGAGGAAGGCTCGGACAGCTACGAGATCGAGATCGGCGCGCTCGTCGGCCCGGTAGTGATCAACGACACCGGTGCGAGCGGCACCGACACGCTGCTGGTGAACGGCACGCCGCTCGACGACACCATCGTTCTCACCGACACGACGATCACGGGGCTGGGCGGAGGCATGCCCTTCAACCTGAGCTTCGCCGGCATCGAGGTGCTGGCGGTCGATGCGAAGGCGGGCGACGACCTGGTCGACGGCTCGGCGCTTACCCTGAGCCTGACGGCCTACGGCGGCGACGGCGACGACACGCTGATCGGCGGCTCGAACGACGATCACCTCTACGGCCAGGGCGACAACGACGACCTGATCGGCAACCTGGGCTCGGACTACCTCGACGGCGGCGACGGCAGCGACGGCCTGCTCGGCGACATGGGCACGATCGAGCGCGAGCTGGTCTCGGCCGGAGGTCTTGCGCTGCTCACCACGCCCGGCGGCAAGCTCGAGGCCACGATCGAGCGACCGGGCGCGATCCGGCGCCGGGTCACGCTCGACAACGAGGACGAAGGCGGCGACGACACGCTCATCGGCGGCGCCGGCGACGACTACCTGCACGGCGGCGCGGGCGACGACGACCTGTCGGGAGGCGACGGTATCGACGCCCTGTTCGGCGACGCCGGCGACGACGCGCTCGACGGCGGCGCGGGCGACGACCATCTCTACGGCGGCGCGGGCGACGACGATCTCGACGGCGGTGCCGGCGCCGACATCGCCTACGGCGGCGCGGGCCAGGATCGGCTGGTCGCCGACTCGTCGGGCGACCGGCTGATCGACTGGTTCGGCAACTTCAACCAGTTCGTGACGCCGGGGCCGGGGTTCGGCGCGCCGGTGATCGTGCGCGCCCCGGCGCCCTGGGCGCACGATTTCCTGTTCGCGCTCGCCGCCGACGACGGCGTCGTCGACTTCGACGCCGAGCTGGGATACGTCTTTCCGGGAAGCGCCGCCAAGGCCAACAGCGGCAAGGGCGCCTAGGTCGTGCGGTAGACCATGCCCTTGAAGGTCACGCTGCCCCAGATCGGGCTTCCCATGTATTCGGCGATCGGCGCCGAGCGCTCGTCGAGCGCGCGCGCGTGAACGATCACCACCCCCTGCTCGCGCAGCACGGCGGGGTCGGTGTGCACGTCGACGTAGCGGCGCACCACCAGATGAAAGGGCAGTGCGAACACCGCGCAGAGCGCGAGGGACGACATCGGGTCCATGGCGGCCGGTCTTCAAAGTTGACCGCTTGCAGGGCGCGCAAGCTCCGCGCCATGCCCCGGCTAGCGCCGCGGCGCCGCGGCGAGCAGCCCCACGAGCGCGACCGAGGTGAACGCGGCGCCGGCGTAGAAGGTTGCGGCCGGGCCGTGGGCCTGCCACAGCCAGCCGGCGAGCAGGCTGGCGACGACCAGCACGACGCCGCTCACCAGGTTGAAGAAGCCGAACGCGGTGCCGCGCGCCTCGGCCGGCGCGGTCGCGGCGACCAGCGCCGAGAGCAGGCCTTGCGTCAGTCCCATGTGCACGCCCCACAGCGCCACGCCGGCGAACACTGCGCCGACCGAGTGCGCACTGCCCAGCAGCAGGTCGGCCGCGATCAGCGCGGCGAGCCCGCCGGCGATCAGGCCGCGCTGCCGGCCGCGGTCGGCAGCGAGTCCGGCGGGGTAGGAGGCGAGCGCGTAGACGCCGCTCATCGCCACCATCACGAGCGGCACGTAGGTCTGCGCCAGTCCGACGTTCGCCGCGCGCAGCACCAGGAAGGCCTCCGAGAAGCGCGCGAGCGTGAGCACCGCCCCCAGCGCGACGATCATCCAGTAGCGGGCGCCGAGCCGCCCGAGCATCGCCATGGAGAGCGGCGTCTTCGCCCGTGCGGCGGCGCTGCGCGCGGGCTCGTGCACCGCGAAGGCGATCACCAGCACCGCGGCGAGCGCGGGCAGGGCGGCGATCCAGAGCACCGCGCGCAGGCTCTCGGCGAGCAGCGCCATCAGCAGCACCGCGGCGAGCGGGCCCAGCAGCGCGCCCACCGAGTCGAGCGCCTGGCGCAGGCCGTAGGCGGCGCCGCGCAGCTCGGGCGGAACGACGTCGGCGATCAGCGCGTCGCGCGGCGCGCCGCGGATGCCCTTGCCGATGCGGTCGATGAAGCGCGCGCCGGCCACCAGACCGATGCCGTGCGCGAGCGGAAAGAGCGGCTTGGACAGGGCCGCGAGCCCGTAGCCGATCGCGACCAGGGACTTCCTGCGCCCGAGCCGGTCCGACAGGGTGCCGGAGAACACCTTGACGATCGCGGCGATCCCCTCGGCGACGCCTTCGATAAGGCCGATCTCGAGCATGCTCGCGCCGAGCACGGAGGTCATGTAGAGCGGCAGCAGCGCGTGCACCATCTCCGAGGAGCTGTCCATCAGCAGCGACACCGCGCCGAGCGCCCACACGGCGCCCGGCAGGCGGCGGCGCGGTGCAGCCGGGCTCATGGCGTGTCCGCCTGCGCGGTCTCGCGCGGCGGCGCGTGGCCGCCGCCGAACTGGGCCCAGGCCACGCCCGCCATGGTGACCGCCGCGCCGGCGAGCTTGAGCGCGGTGAATTTCTCGCCCAGGGTGAGCCAGGCCGTCAGGCCGGCGATCGGCGGGATCAGGTAGAGCAGCGGCGCGCTGCGCGCGACGCCCCGCACCGCGTTGACCCAGGCCCAGACCAGCCAGCCGAGAAAGGCCGAGATCACGATTGCCCAGGCCAGGCCCAGCCAGACGAGCGGCGGAAGCTCGGCGAGCGGCGCGGCGGCGAAGGACGACGCCGAGGCGGCGAGCAGCAGCGGCGCGCCGAACAGGAGCGAATAGGCGAGCACGGGCAGCGGCCCGTAGCGCGCGGTGATCGGCCGCGCGAGCACGGTGTAGAGCGAGAACAGGGACGCGGCGAACAGGAGCACCAGGTCGCCTGCGCCCGCCTGCTCGACGCCGCGCACGAACTTGTCGGACAGGAAGATGACGATGCCGGCGAAGGCGAACACGGTGCCCGCGACCTGGCGCGGGCGCAGCGTCTCGGCGCCGGCGAAGGCGAGGATCAGCAGCGTGAAGAGCGGCCCGCTGGTGAGCACCAGCGCGCTCGAAAAGGGGGTCGAGAGGCTGATGCCCCAGGTGACCAGGCCGACGTGCGCGGTGTGTCCGACCAGCCCGCAGGCGACGAACCGCGGCAGGTCCTCGCGCAGCGGCCACGACTTCGGCAGGTGTCGCCGGTACACGACTGCGAGCAGCGCGAGTCCGAGCAGCGGCATCAGCAGATAGCGGATGAAGAGGAACGCGCCGACGCCGGTATGCTCGAGCACGTACTTCACGACCGTGAAGTTGACGCCCCAGACGGCCATGATGGCGAGCGCCGCGATGAGCGACCAGCGCTCCACCGACGGCCCGGTGAGGTTGGAGACTGCGCGGAGAAGGCTCATCTGCGCCGCGCAGCTTACAATAGGCGCCTTCCGCTGTCCGCTCGCCGTTCACTGTTCACAGCCATGACCCTCGCCCGCGCACCGGTGCGCGCCCTTGCCGCCTCCAAGATCCGCGAGCTGGTGAACGAGGGCCTCGGCAAGCCCGACGTGCTGCCGTTCTGGGTCGGCGAGCCCGACGAGCCGACGCCGGAGTTCATCCGCCGCGCGGGCATCGACTCGATTGCCGCCGGCGAAACCTGCTACTCGCACAATCTCGGCATTCCCGAGCTGCGCGAGGCGCTCGCGGCCTACCTCAGCCGCCTGCACCGGCCGACCGCGGCGGGCGAGGTGGCGGCCACCAGCGCGGGGGTCAACGCGCTGATGCTCGTCTCGCAGCTCCTGGTCGATCCCGGCGACCGCGTGGTCGAGGTGGTGCCGCTGTGGCCCAATCTGCAGGAGATCCCGAAGATTCTCGGCGCGCAGGTCGAGACCGTCGCGCTGCAGTTCTCGCCCTCGGGGTGGACGCTCGATCTCGAACGGCTGCTCGACGCGCTCAGGCCCGGCACCCGCGCGCTCTACCTCAATTCGCCCAACAACCCGACCGGCTGGACCGTCACGCGCGAGGCGCAGCGCGCGATCCTCGAGCACTGCCGCCGTCACGGAATCTGGCTCTTCGCCGACGACGCCTACGAGCGGCTGTGCTTTCGCGGGGAATCGGGCGTAGCGCCGTCCTTTCTGGATCTCGCCGAGCCGGGCGAGCGGGTGGTGAGCACCAACACCTTCTCCAAGGCCTGGCGGATGACGGGCTGGCGGCTGGGCTGGCTGGTCGTGCCGCCGGCGCTGGCGGCGGATCTGGCGAAGCTGATCGAGTACAACACGTCCTGCGCGCCGGTGTTCGTGCAGCGCGCGGGCGTCGCCGCGCTCAACGAGGGTGAACCGGAGATCGCGCGCATGCTCGAGCGCCTGCGCCGCGCGCGCGATTTCCTGCTCGGCGAGCTGGCGTCGGTCCCAGGCGTCACCGCCGCGGTGCCGGACGGCGCGATGTACGCCTTCCTGCGCGTGGAAGGCGCCGCCGACAGCCTCGAGTTCTGCAAGCGCCTGGTGCGCGAGACGGGGCTCGGCCTCGCCCCGGGCGCCGCGTTCGGGCCGGAGGGCGAGGGCTACGTGCGCTGGTGCTTCGCCGCCAGCGAGGCGCGCCTCGCAGACGGCGTCGCGCGGTTGCGCGGGATGCTCGTCTAGGCCCCCAGCGGGCGCGCCGTGCGCAGCGGCGCGGCGTTCGAGTTCGCGTCGAGCATGCTGATTTCCCCGCCCAGCTCGGCGCCTTCCTCCACCTTGATCTTGGCGTAGCGGATCTTGCCCGTGACCTTGCCGGTGGCGTGGATCACGAGCTGCTTGCGCACCGTCAGCTCGCCCTCCAGGCGGCCGTGGATCTCCGCGTTGTCCACCGCGACCGTCCCGCTGAAGATGCCTTGCGGCGCGATCTGCAGCACGCGCGCGTCGAGCGTGGCCTCGATCCTGCCCTCCACCGCGAGCGTGTCGCAGTCGGTGATCTCGACGCCCTTCATCTTGATGTCTGGCCCGACGATCAGCTTCGCTTCGCCTTTGCCCACCTTCGCATCGGCTTGTGGCGCGGGCGCGGGCGCCGCAGTCGGCGCGGGCGCGGCGACCCGCTCGGGCGAGTGCGGAACGGACGCGGCGGGCGTGCGGCCCGAGAATGGCGGCTCTTCGCGGCGGCGGAACAGGCCTTCTTTCTGGAGCATGGCAATCCTTATTGGAGTGGTTGAAGGGTACAAGCCCCATGCACATTGCGTGCCGGTAACGAAAGCGAGTTAAAACAGCGAGTTGCAATTCGTCCGGAGGCCGCAGCTGTCGCCTGCGGCCGACGCCGCCGCGGCGCCCGCGCGGCGCGCTGCCTGACGTTCGAGGCAAACATGCTGTCGCATGTGCTGACGCATCACTTTCGCATGTGCTGACGCATCACTTTCATGCGTGCAAAGCAGCCTCGAATTCGTGCGCGCATACTTTGTTGGTGCATTGCACGACATAAAAACTAGATGCGCAAACCAAACCTCGAGGAGGCTATATGGCAGAAGATACAAAACCCGCGTTTGCTAATCCTGCGCCGCTCGGTCTGGTCGGCTTCGGCCTGACCACGGTGCTCCTGAGTCTGGTCAACGCCGGCGTGCTGCCCTCGGGCGGCGAGCAGGTCGTGTTGCCGATGGCGCTCGCCTACGGCGGCCTGATCCAGATCATCGCGGGATTGCTCGAATTCCGCACCGGCAACACTTTCGGCACGACGGCGTTCCTCAGCTACGGCGCGTTCTGGTGGTGGTTCGCGCTGCTCATCATGTTCGGCAGCCACGGCGTGCTCGACCTCTCGCACGCGGGCAGCACGATCGGCGTGGCGCTGCTCGGCTGGGGCGTGTTCACGCTCTACATGTGGGTCGCCACGTTCAGGCTGTCGAAGGCGCTGTGGTGGGTGTTCCTCACCTTGTGGGTGACCTTCTTCCTGCTCGGCTTCGGCGCTCTGTTCGGCATGCACAGCCTGCATGTGATCGGCGGCTGGCTCGGCCTGGTCTGCGGCCTGCTCGCGATGTACACCAGCTTCGGCCTGGTCACCAACGCGACGTTCGGCAAGCCGGTGGTTCCGCTCGGCGCGGCCGGCTGAGCATCACCCTCGCAGTTCTTGCGGCGGCCGCGTTCTGCGGCCGCCGCGAGCCTATGAAGGAGATCCATCCATGAGCAAAGCAAGTGCCAAGGCACAGGTCGAGAACGACCAGCCCAACGAATCCCAGCTGGCGGTGCACTGGAAGGAGGAGGAGTACTTCTATCCCCCCGCCAGCTTCATCGCGCAGGCCAACATGACGGACGGCGACGTCCTGGAGCGCTTCAGCGAGAAGAATTTTCCCGAGTGCTACAAGGAGTACGCCGACCTTCTGACCTGGTACAAGTACTGGGAGAAGACGCTCGATACGTCGAACCCGCCGTTCTGGAAGTGGTTCGTCGGCGGCGTGCTGAACGCCTCCTACAACTGCGTCGACCGGCACCTGGCGCACAACCGCAACAAGACCGCGATCCATTTCGTTCCCGAGCCGGTGAACGAGGCCACCCAGCACATCACCTACCAGGAGCTGTGGGTGCGCGTGAACGAGCTGGCGGCGCTGCTGCGCGATTTCTGCGGGCTGAAGCGCGGCGACCGGGTCACGCTGCACATGCCGATGATCCCGGAGCTGCCGATCACGATGCTCGCCTGCGCGCGCCTCGGCGTCGTCCACTCGCAGGTGTTCAGCGGCTTCTCCGGCCAGGCCTGCGGCGAGCGCATCGCGGATTCGGGCAGCCGCGTGCTGATCACGGCCGATGCCTACTGGCGCGGCGGCAACCTGCTCGACCACAAGAAGCTGGCCGACCTCGCCTTCGACAAGGCGAAGGAGGAGAAGGTCGTCACCGAGAAGGTGCTGGTCTGGCAGCGCTACCCGGGCAAGCAATCGGCCCAGACGCCGATGGTCGAGGGGCGCGACTTCTTCGTCAACGATCTGCTGCCGAAATACCGCGGCCAGCGCGTCGAGCCCGAGCGCATGGAGGCCACCGAGCCCCTGTTCCTCATGTATACCAGCGGCAGCACCGGGCGCCCCAAGGCCTGCCAGCACGGCACCGGCGGCTACCTGTCCTACGTGGCGGGCACCTCGAGGATCATCCAGGACATCCATCCCGAGGACGTGTACTGGTGCATGGCCGACATCGGCTGGATCACCGGGCACTCGTACATCGTCTACGGCCCGCTCGCGCTGGGCGCTTCGACAGTGGTCTACGAGGGCGTGCCGAACTTCCCGGATGCCGGCCGGCCGTGGCGCATCGCCGAGGACCTGGGGGTCAACATCTTCCATACCTCGCCCACCGCGATCCGCGCGCTGCGCCGCTCGGGCCCCGACGAGCCCAAGAAGTACAACTACCACTTCAAGCACATGACGACCGTCGGCGAGCCGATCGAGCCGGAGGTCTGGCGCTGGTATCACAGCGTCGTCGGCAAGGGCGAGGCGGTGATCGTCGACACCTGGTGGCAGACCGAGACCGGCGGCTTCCTGTGCAGCAACATTCCCGCGCTGGCGCCGATGAAGCCCGGCAGCGCCGGACCCGGCTTGCCGGGAATCTATCCGATCATCTACGACGACGACGGCAAGGAGATTCCGGCGGGCACGGGCAAGGCGGGCAACATCTGCATCCGCAATCCCTGGCCCGGAATGATGCAGACGATCTGGGGCGATCCCGACCGCCTGACGCGGCAGTACTTCGAGCGCTTCTGCAAGAACAAGAACAGCAAGGACTGGCATGACTGGCCGTACGTCGCCGGCGACGGCGCGGTGCACGCGGCGGACGGCTACTTCCGGATCCTGGGGCGCATCGACGACGTGATCAACGTCGCCGGCCACCGCCTCGGCACCAAGGAGATCGAGTCCGCGGCGCTGACCGTCCCCGAGGTCGCGGAAGCCGCGGTCGTCGCGGTGCCGGACGAGATCAAGGGCAAGGTGCCGGAGATCTACGTGTCGCTCAAGCCGGGCGTCACGGGCGATGAAGCGCTGGCCAAGCGGGTCTCGAAGGCGATCGAAACCGAGATCAGCCCGATCGCCCGCCCGCGCAAGGTCTGGATCGTGCCGGACATGCCCAAGACCCGCTCGGGCAAGATCATGCGCCGGGTCCTCATGGCGCTGTCTACCGGGGCCAACCCGGGCGACATCACCACGCTCGCCAACCCCGACGTGGTGGAAAAGATCCGCGCCCAGGTCTCGGCCTAGGCGTCGATCACGCGGCGCGCCCGGTCAAGGCCGGGCGCGCGCGCGCCTCGCGCGTCACCGAGCGCTGAGAGGCCAGCGAGAGCGCGGTCAGCTCGCTGGCGAGCATCCGCAGCACGTCGTCGAGCGACAGGATGCCGACCAGGCGTCCGTCGTCGGCGACCACCGGCAGGCGGCGGGCGCCGCTGTCCTGCATCTTGTCGACGGCCTCGAACACGCCGTCGTCTTCCAGGGCGAGGGCGAGCTCGCCCGCCATCAGATCGGACACCGAAAGCGACTCCGGCTCGACGTTCTCGGCCGCAACCACCGCGACCACGATATCGCGGTCGGTGACGATCCCGACCGGCCGGGTGACGCCGTCGCGCTTTTCGACCACCACCAGTGAGCCGACGTGATGGTCGCGCATCTGGCGCGCGGCCTCGCGCAGGTCCGTGCCCGGCTCGACCACGACTACCACGCGGCTGCAGATTTCCTTGATCTTCATGGGGCCCCCCGCACGCGTATGGCTCCAAGTTAGCGTGAGCGGGGCGGAGCGCCTTGACGAGGATCAAGCGCCGTCCGGCGCGCGCCTGCATCAA